>Ga0193738_1000070_pt1 | contig 64019 bp, 26 predicted proteins | sample L2a1metaG_FD_144927 | JGI IMG/M metagenome (GOLD analysis project Ga0193738, IMG submission 144927) | Soil microbial communities from a riparian zone of the East river system, Colorado, United States - L2a1 | ecosystem: Environmental > Terrestrial > Soil > Riparian zone | place: USA: East River... | reverse complement strand
TTAAAGTCTGTGAAGCTATCAACAGCTTTCATCAGTTATGGTGCATTACAGACTATAGGAGCTGAACCTCTTTCAGAAGAAAAAGCAAATATTCTTAAACGCTTTGCAAAAGTTTTTGAACAAACCTATACCCGTTTTCTTGATCTTCAAAAAGCCGAAGCACAGGCAAGAGAAGCAAACATAGAAGCGGCATTGGAAAAGGTAAGAAGCCGTTCCCTGGCCATGCGAAAAGCGGAAGAATTGGGTGAAGTGGTCACGGTCGTTGTTAAAAAACTGAAGGAGCTGGATATCCCGGTTAACGACGGGGTAGCGATCGTCACACATATCGATGGTTCCAAAGACCAGGTTGAATGGTTGGAAAACCCAGGTTTTTCGTCCGCTATTAAATTTTATCAACCCTACTACGATCATCCCGTACTTGCTGATTACTGGAAAGCCAGAAACGAAGGCCTGGATTTTATTAATCCAACCTATACTGCTGAGGAAAACAAATCTTTTCTAAATCATATTTTCCAGTTTACCGATTATCAACATACCCCACAAGAAATAAAAGACTATTGCCTTGCCGCCAAAACTTACTCCTATTCCGCTGCCTTCCAGAAAAACTCATCCATATTTATTAATGACTATTCCGGAAGAGCACTTTCAACACAGGAAATTGATATTGTAAAGCGCTTCTCAAAAGTATTTGAGCAAGCCTATGTACGTTTTCTTGATCTGCAAAAAGCAGAAGCACAGGCAAGAGAAGCGCAGATTGAAACGGCCTTGGAAAAAGTTCGGTCTCATACAATGGGTATGCGTTCCAGTGATGATCTCGCAAATGTAGCGGTTGTAATGTTTGAGCAGGTTAGATTGTTGGGAGGTGAATTGTTTTCCTGCGGCATTGTTCTTTGCGATGAAAATAAAACTGAAGTGGAGCAATGGCTAAGTGTTCCTGGTGTAGGCATGTTGCCTCCGTTTTATGTTCCTGTTCATTTGGATTATATCCATCAATACCGTTACGATCAATGGAAGGCGGGAGTTGAAATCTTTTCCATAGAAATTCCATCAGACTATAGAGAAAAACATTTTGAACTTATATACGCTTTGCCTTCCATGAAGGCTTTAACGGACCTATTTGCTGCCAAAGGTTTGCAACCGCCACCTACACCACCCTGGGAGATAGATTACGGAGCATCGTTCCGCTATGGATATTTATTGATTTCTGCAGTGAAACCGTTTGAAGAAGAAAAAATATTTCCCCGGTTTGCCAAAGTGTTTGAACAAACCTATACCCGTTTTCTTGATCTTAAAAAAGCAGAAGCACAGGCAAGAGAATCACAGATAGAAGCTGCATTGGAAAAAGTAAGGTCTCGTTCACTGGCAATGCATAATGCCAACGAGCTGGGAGAAGTGGTAACAGTAATAGTTGAAAAGTTAAGGGATCTCGGAGTGGTACTGGATGCTAATGGCGTAATTCTCTGTACCTATTTCCAGAATTCAAAAAATGTGATGCATTGGATCGTTTCCCCTGACTATGGCATGGCAGGCAGTTACCTGTTGCCCTATTTTGATCATCCCATTTTCAATGAAGCCTGGCAATCGAAAGAAAACGGCGATGAGTATTTTTCAAGAGCTTTTTCAGTAGTGGAGAAGAACAGTTTTTTTGAACATGCCTTTGAACATTCAGATTACAGGCATTTCCCGGATGAGCTTAAACAATGGATTTTTCAAAATGACCAGCACATCCTCTCCTTTGCATGGCAAAAAAATTCGGCCATACTTATTCCTTCTCATACAGGTGTGCTGCCTTCGGAAGAAGATGTCGCGATATTGAAAAGATTTTCAAAAGTTTTTGAGCAGTCTTATGTTCGCTTTCTCGACTTGCAAAAAGCAGAAGCACAGGCAAGAGAAGCGCAGATAGAATCTTCACTGGAAAGAATTCGTGGTAAAGCGATGGCTATGCATAGTACCGAAGAAATCGACGAAGTACTCGAAGTTTTATTTGACCAGTTTGATGTTTTAGGTATTGTTCCCATGTCAACACACCTTACTTTGATCAACCTGGAAACGAATTCCTTCACATTCAGAGAGACGGGGAAGGGAGGCCGTAAAAGTTTTGGTGAACAAACAGTACCTATCGATTCGATGGATATTTGGAAGGAGGCTGCTGACAGATGGAGAAACATGGAACCATTGTCATTGAATAAACTGCATTTCCCAAAAGAATCACTCCCAATAGTCTGGCAGGTATTTCATGAATCGTTTGCTTCCATGCCTGAAGGCCATAAAATAACTCCCGAAGATTACCCCGATGGAATTTACCATACTGCAGGCAATTGCAAATTTGGTTATATCGGGATGAACCAGGTCAGGCCGGCTACAGAAGAGGAGGAGCAGATCGTGCTGAAATTTGCCGTTGAATTTGGAAGGCTGTACCAGCGATATCTTGATATGCAAAAAGCGGAAGCGCAAACAAAAGAAGCAAGGATCGAAGCAGCATTAGAAAGAGTGAGAAGCAGAACAATGGGCATGCAAAAAAGTGAAGAGCTCAAAGATGTGATCCAGGTTATATATGAACAATTCGTTCACTTAAATATTCATATCGAACATACAGGGTTTGTTATGGATTATAAAGCAAGAGAAGATTACGATATTTGGATAGCTGACCAGCTCGGAGTTCCGTCTCATGTAACAATTCCTTATTTCGATTCTGTGTATTATAATCGTTTTAATGAAGCAAAGAAAAAAGGAGAGGATTTCTTTGCCATCAACCTGGATTTTGAAGAGAAGAACAGATTTTATAAAAAGATAATTGAGTATATCCCTGGATTACCAGAGGAAATAAAGGAATTTCTTTTTACTGTCCCCGGCCTTGCAATATCAACTGTATTGTTAGAGAATGTATGTCTGTACATCGAAAATTTTTCTGGTATTCCTTATACAGATGAAGAGAATGCCACGCTTATGCGGTTTGGAAAAGTGTTTCAACAAACCTATACCCGATTTAACGATCTAAAACTTGCAGAAGCACATGCAGTGCAGGCAGAAGAAGACCTGGTAAAACTGCAAACTGAAAAGAAACGTGCCGAAGATGCATTATCAGAATTGCAGGTTACACAAAAGCAATTGATCCAGGCAGAAAAAATGGCAAGCTTGGGTGAACTCACAGCAGGCATTGCACATGAAATTCAGAATCCATTGAATTTCGTGAATAATTTTTCTGATGTAAATAAAGAGTTATTGGTGGAAATGAAAGAGGAGATAGAAAAAGGAAATACTGAAGAAGTAATAGCCATTGCAAATGATATTATCAGTAATGAAGAAAAAATAAATCATCACGGTAAACGGGCAGATGCAATTGTAAAAGGCATGCTGCAGCATTCAAGAAGCAGCACTGGTATAAAAGATCCTACCGATATCAATGAATTAGTTGATGAATATTTACGCTTAGCTTATCACGGGTTAAGAGCAAAAGACAAATCATTTAATGCCACCATGAAAACTGATTTTGATGAAGCGATCGGTAAGGTCAATGTTGTACCACAGGAGATCGGTCGTGCAGTTCTCAATTTAATTACTAATGCATTTTATGTGGTGGCAGAAAAGAAGAAACAATTAGCAAATGGATATGAGCCAACAGTAACAGTAACTACAAAGAAAGAAAATGATAAAGTTGTTATTTCTGTAAAGGATAATGGCAGTGGCATTCCGCAAAAAGTACTAGATAAAATATTTCAGCCATTTTTTACAACAAAACCAACCGGGCAGGGAACAGGTTTGGGTTTGAGTTTAAGTTATGATATTGTAAAAGCACACAGTGGTGATATAAAAGTAAAAACAAAAGATGGTGAAGGAAGCGAATTTGTAATTCAATTACCGATCGATCAATAACAGTTATGAATAGCCGCAAGGAACAAGTAGTGATAAAACGAAATGCTGAATTGAAGCAGCAACTTGCAGCTAATGCCCGGAAATTAAAAATTGAAGCCGGCCTGGAAAAAGTGAGGGCTGTTGCTTTGAAAATGAAAATACCAGCTGATATGCTGGGCGTATGTAAAACAATTTCGCAACAACTGACATTATTGAATGTACAGGAGATCAGAAATATACAGACAGCTATTTTCTATCCGGATAAAGGAACTTATATCAACTACGAGTATTATGCAAAGCATAAGAAACAACTGACCACCGACATCAATTATACACTTCATAAAGAGCATAAAGCATTTGCCAATAAAATGCTTAAAGGCGCCGGTGAATTTTACATACATAGTTTTAAAGGAAAGAAGTTGAAGGACTGGTATGCTTATCAGAAAACCACCAACCAGTTTGCCGATAAATATCTTGAAAAGGCTGAATCGCTCAATTACTACATGTTTTCATTGGGTGAAGTTATGCTGGGTATTTCAACATATAAACCATTAAGTGAAGAAGAGATCAGTTTATTTAAACGTTTTAAAAATGTATTTGAGCTTGCCTATCGCCGGTATATAGATATTGAAAAAGCCGAAGCACAGGCAAGAGAAGCGAAGATCCAATTAGCGTTAGAAAGAATTCGTGCAAAAACTATGGCTATGCAGAAAAGTGATGAACTGCAAGTAGCCGCCATTTTATTATTTGAGCAGATAAGATCCTTAGGGGTTCAAACCGGAAGTTGTGGTTTTAATATCTGGAACAAAGAGAAAAAGACTGTAACAGTATGGACGAGTTCAGCGGAAGGAGGATTACAGGCTCCTTTTGATATGCCACTAACAGAAAGCCCGATCTATAGAGCGGTTGATGCGGCAATGAAAAATGGAGATGAATTTTTGTTAAAGGAGGTTGAGGGCAAAAACCTGGTAAAGCATTTTGATTATTTATTGACGATTCCCGGTATAGGAGACACAATAAAGTATCTCAGGAAAACAGGATATGTTTTTCCTGAAAGAATGGTTTATCATTTTGCATTTTTTAAAAACGGCTTTTTATCTTTTCACACACATGAGTCTTATACGGAAGCCCATGATATTTTCAAACGCTTCGCAAAAGTTTTTGAACAGACCTATACAAGATTTCTTGATCTGCAAAATGCCGAAGTACAATCAAGAGCAGCGCAGATAGAATTAGCAGTAGAAAGAGTACGTGCAAAAGCACTGGCCATGCATAATTCTACACAGATTCTTGACGTGGTGGCAACACTAAGAAACGAGATGCTTGGTTTGGAAATTCCGGGTGTTGTTGCTGCTACCATTTATTTGCAGGAAGAGGAAGGTTATATAAGAATGTGGGATTTATCTTCTGTAACAGAAATGGAAGATGGCTTTCACGTTTCGCTGGATGTGAAATTCAAACTCGAAGAAACTGATCCGGGACTGTACATCAGGAGAGTCTGGAATAACGATGAAAATTATTTTGTAGAAAAACAGGACGAGAAAGATATGGCCATCACCATAGAATGGCTAAGGCAATATTATCCTGAGCAGGCAGAAGAAGTACAAAAGTTTATAAATACAACTCCCTGGAAATATTTATCGCACCCAACTATTCAATTGGAACATGGTAAAATGTCTGTTGATATTATGGATATGCAACCACCGGTTGAGATGGAATCCATCATGATAAAGATGGGTGCTGCATTTGACCTTGCACATAAACGATTTGTTGATTTGCAAAGATCAGAAGCACAGATCAGGGAAGCGCAAATAGAACTGGCATTGGAAAGAGTTCGTGCACGAACAATGGCTATGCAGAAGAGTGATGAATTAATGGAAACAGCCGTCGTACTATTTGATCAGCTTAACAAGTTGGGTGAAAATATTGAACGGACGATCATCGGGGTGATGAATGAAGAAGAACGTGTCGTTGACTTTTGGGCCACCCGGCCGGATGGCAGCCAAATGGATAAGGTGCAGAAATTCCCTATTGAAGAACCTATAGTGATGCAAAAGGTTTACGCTGCATGGCAACAACAAAAAAAATCAATAGTCATAGATCTTCGGGGTGAAGAATTGGAGAGTTATTTCCAGTTTTTGAAAGGTAGAAGTGCCCGGTTGAAGCGTGAAAGTTTTGGTGAAAGACGTGTGGAGAATTTTGCTTTTTTCTCAAAAGGTATGTTGGGTGTTATTAGTGCAGATCCAAACACCCCGTCCGATGTCGGGCTTTATGAAAGATTTGCAGCTGTATTTGATCAAACCTATACTCGTTTCCTTGACCTGCAAAAAGCCGAAGCACAGGCAAGAGAATCACAAATACAATTAGCGTTAGAAAGGGTTCGTGCAAGAACAATGGCCATGCAGCACAGTGATGAACTAAAAGATGCTGCTGCATTATTATTTCAACAAGCAAAATCATTAGGAGTACCTGCCTATAGTTGTGGTTATAATATCTGGGAAAAAGATGATAGAGAATTTACTTCATGGATGAGTACCCAGGACGGTAGCGACTTTAACGGGGTTCCGAATATCCCATTGACTGAAGACGCTAATTTTATCCATTATGTTGACTCAAAACAAAAGGGAGAACAATTTTTTGTTTTGGAACTGCGTGACGAAAGAATGCAGGAGCATTATGAATATCTTAAAACCATTCCTGCTTTTAAGGCCTATTTCGATTATGCACAAAGTGTGGGTTTCGATCTGCCCGAAACACAAATACATCACCTGGCTAATTTTTCCCAAGGCAATTTGTTGTTTATTACATTGGAGCCATGTCCGGAATTTCATGATGTATTCAAAAGATTTGCTGCCGTGTTTGAACAGACCTATACCCGTTTCCTCGATCTTCAAAAAGCCGAAGCACAGGCAAGAGAAGCAAAGATTGAAGCAGCATTGGAAAGAGTGAGAAGCAGAACAATGGCGATGTTCAAAAGTAATGAGTTAGCTGAAACCGCAGTAGTGCTATTTAAACAAATGATCGGTCTTGGTATTGAGCCGAATCGTTTATATATCGCAATCATCAATGATAATAGTGGCGATCTTGAATTCTGGATAACGGATGAGAATGGGGATAAGGTAAGTTCACGTTACATTGTTAATATCAATAAGAATATTTCCATTAAAAAAATGTATGAAGGTTGGACAACCAAAAAGAAAACCATCACCATTGATATGCAGGGAAAGGAACTGGAAGATTGGCTTACTTACTGGAGAAAAGAATTTCACGTTCCATTTAAACCCGGCGCTGCATTAAAAAGAAGAATACAGAATATTGCTTATTTCTCAAAAGGGTTTATTGCTATTGCATCACCGGATGATCAGCCAGAATCAACGACCAGCCTGTTGGAAAGATTTGCTGCAGTATTTAATCTTACCTATACACGTTTCAGCGATTTGCAGCAAGCAGAAGCGCAGGCAAGAGAAGCCAGGATTGAAACAGCCTTAGAAAGAATTAGGGCGAGAGCATTGGCCATGCACAGTTCGGAAGAATTGATGGACGTGGCCAAAGTGCTGCGTGAACAAATGGCGCTGTTAGGCCAGCCGGAGTTGGAAACTAGTGTGGTTCATCTTTACGAAGAAGATCCGGCAAACATACTTTCATGGCGTGCCTTTCGACTAGGCACTAATAAGGATAGCGAGATTACATATGGCTATATGTCCCTTCCCAAGAACTGTTGTGAACTTGTAGTCGATTGGATAACTATGTTTAATAGCGATGCAACAGAATACATCATTGAAGTGAGCGGAAGCAAACAAAAAGAGTGGTATAAAATACTTGCCCCAAAAGCTCCCGAAATAATAAATGCAATGCGTGATAGCAATAGCCTCGAAGATAAACGTTATTACCATTTTTCTAAATTCTCAGGTGGTGCATTGTTAATGGTTTCTATACAGCAACCGTCAGAAGAGGCCATTTATTTAAAAAGAAGAGCGGCTGTTGTTTTTGATTTGGCTTACCGCAGGTTTGTTGATCTGAAAAAAGCAGAGGCACAAGCAAGAGAATCGCAGATAGAATTAGGATTGGAAAGAGTGAGAGCAAGAGCCATGGCTATGCAAACATCTGGTGAGTTAGCCGAATTGGTGGATACACTTTTTAAAGAACTGACCAAACTTGATTTTACACTCAGTATGTGCATCATTAATATTATTGATGAACCTGCATTGTCGAATATGGTTTGGGCAGCAAGTCCGGAAACAGGTAAGCCACCTGAATCTTATTATATGAAGTTTGAAGATTATCCTTTTCATCATGCCATGATGAAAGGATACAAGGAAAGGAATTCTAAGTTTATTTATGTGCTTGAAGGCGAAGAGAAAAAGATATATGATGAATATTTATTCAATGAAACAGAATTCAGGAAAATACCGGAAGAAGGACAGGCTGCATTTAAGGCAATGGAAAAATATGTTGCTTCTTTTTCGTTTAGCAATTTCGGTGGGCTGCAAACGGTAAGCAATGAGCTTTTGTCAGAAAGCAATCTTGATATTCTTGCCCGGTTCGGAAAAGTCTTTGATCTCACTTATACCCGGTTCAATGATCTATTAAGATCAGAAGAACAGGCAAGAGAAGCACAGATCGAAGCCGGTTTAGAAAGAGTACGTTCCAGGAGTCTGGCCATGCACAATACTTCCGAATTACAAGAGGTCATCCACACGGTGCATAAAGAATTACTCAATTTGAATATTGCTATTAATGGAGGTTCATTTATTGCTATTAATAAAGACGTTGATACGGTACTCTGCTGTTGGGGATCTGGGGGTACGGCTGAAACTTCAGAAGAAGTACGTCTTCCTCTCTATGAACATCCATTTTGTGCCAATCTTATAAACAGAATAAAAAGTGCTCCCGGATTTTTTACTGAAGAATACACGCAGAAAGAGAAAAAAGATTTTTTCACTTTTTTATTTAAACATGAACCCTGGTCAAAGCTGGATGCTAAACAGAAAGACGACACCCTTTCAAGTCCGGGGGGATACACCAGATCCTGTTATGTATCTCAACATACCAGTATTTTTATTATTAACCATTTTGGAAAAAAATTTTCAGCCGCTGATAATGACATTCTTGAACGCTTTGGAAAAGTATTCGAGCAGGCCTATACTCGTTTCCTTGATCTTCAACAAGCCGAAGCACAAACAAAAGAAGCAAAGATAGAAGCAGCATTGGAGAGAGTAAGAGCCCGGACAATGGGAATGCAGAAAAGTGATGAACTGGCGGAAGTCGTTGGCTTGATGTATAAACAGTTTGAAGTACTTGATTTTGGATTTTACCAGGTATTGGTTTCAATTTATGACACTAAGAATAAGATCATCGAATGGTGGAGCCGGGGATTTGGTGATGTTGACCTTCCTCAACGCAACATTCTGCCGATCATCGATCATCCGTTTAGCAATGATCTGCTTGACAAATGGAAAAGCGGTGTTGAATTTTATGAGCATGTGCTGGGAGGTGAAATGAAAAATAGCTGGGAAGAACATTTATTTACACAAACCGACCTCAAGCATTTCCCTGAGGAAATAAAGGATAAGATGCGAAGCATTGATCATGTTTTTCTCACCGATGTTTTTATGAAATATGGTTCGTTGCAGGCTGCCGGTCCTGCTCCGCTTCCTGGTGATAAAGCGAAAATTTTAAAAAGATTTACAAAAGCACTTGATCATGCTTATACCCGCATGATGGATCTGCAAAATGCCGAAGCACAAACAAGAGAAGCACAAATAGAATTAGGATTAGAAAGAGTAAGAGCAAAAGCAATGGCGATGCAAAAATCTGATGAGTTAAAAGAATTGATTGGCACAGTATATACCGAATTAACTAAACTTGATCTGATTCTTGACCGATGCTTTATCATGATCTATGATAATAGATCAATGGGTGTAACCTGGTGGATGTCCAACCCTGAAGCACCCTCGCAACCTATTGGCTTATTTGTAAAATATCATGAGCAGCCCCCTTACCTCGCTTTTATTAAAGGTTGGAAAGAACGAAACCTGAAATGGCAGTACGATCTTGAAGGCGAAGTAAAAAAAACATGGGATAAGTTCTTATTCGTTGAAACAGAACTTTCACAATTACCGGATTTTGTAATTACCAATATGAAGGCAAATGAGAAAGTATACCTGTCAGCTTCCTTCAATAATTTCGGTTGTTTGACACTGGCCACTCTTGAGTCTTTGTCAGATGAACATTTTGATATAATGTTACGCTTTGCAAAAGTTTTTGATTTAACATATACACGTTTCAATGATTTAAAGCAAGCCGAGGCGCAGACAAGGGAAGCAAAGATCGAAGCGGCACTCGAAAGAGTAAGAGCAAGAGCATTGGCTATGCAGGAACCAGAGGAATTGAAAGATGTTGCCCAGGTCTTAAGAAATGAAATGGGAGAACTGGGGGTCGAGGAACTGGAAACATGCAGTATCTATATAAATGATGAAGCAACAAATAAAACTGAATGTTGGTATGCTTTAAAAGACCTGCATGCAGAAGAAAAGAAATTAGTGTCTGATCATTTCCCATTGAATTTAAGTGATACATGGGTTGGCAGGGAAATGAAAAATTTTTACGGGTCGGATGCAAAACAGGTTTCAATTGTAATGCAAGGTGCTAATCGTAAAGAATGGATCAACTATTGCGAAGAAAGATCAGTTCCTTTCCGTGGTTATTATGGAGAAGTAATTCCTGACAGAACATATCACTTGTATAAATTTTCTCATGGGGCAATTGGAGCGGCGGCAGCAGGAGATATTTCCCCTGAAAGCTGGAAACTATTAAGTCGTGCAGCATCCGTGTTTTCTTTGGCATACTCCCGTTTCAAAGATCTTACACAGGCACGAATTGACCTGGTCAAATTAAAAGAAGAAAAGAAAAGAGCCGAAGATGCATTATCTGATCTGCAGTCTGCACAAAAACAATTGGTACAGGCAGAGAAAATGGCCTCGTTGGGTGAATTGACAGCCGGCATTGCACATGAGATACAAAATCCCTTGAACTTTGTAAATAATTTCTCTGACGTAAGTAATGAATTGCTGGAAGAAATGAAAGCGGAATTGGAAAAGGGAAATGCGGAAGAAGCAAAATTAATTGCGGGAGATGTAAAAGTAAACCTCGAGAAAATTTTACATCATGGAAAAAGAGCAGATGCGATCGTAAAAGGAATGCTGCAGCATAGCCGGACAAACACCGGGCAAAAAGAGCCAACAGATATAAATGTATTGGCAGAAGAATATCTCCGGCTTGCTTATCATGGGTTGAGGGCAAAGGATAAATTTTTTAATGCAAAGTTTGAAACAGATCTTGATCCATCTATAACTAAAATAAATATCGTTCCGCAGGAAATAGGAAGAGTGATACTTAATTTGATAAATAATTCTTTTTATGCCGTCACCGAAAAGAAACGCACTGTCAGCAATGGATATGAGCCCAACGTAACTATTAGTACAAAGAGAATAAATGACAAGGTTGAGATCCAGGTAAAGGATAATGGAAATGGTATTCCACAAAAAGTATTGGATAAAATATTCCAGCCATTCTTTACCACCAAACCAACAGGACAGGGAACAGGATTAGGCTTATCGTTGAGCTATGATATAGTTACAAAAGGACATGATGGAGAAATAAAAGTCGAAACAAAAGAGGGAGAAGGTTCTGCATTCACAATAAGTTTACCCATGAGATAATTTTTATAAAAATGAAAAAACATTTTTCTTATTGCTTTGTCTTCTTTTTTATTTCAGTATCCGCTGTTGCCCAGCAGGTTTATATTGACAGCTTTAAAAGAGAAGCAGCCATTACCAAAAATGACACTATTCAATTGATCCTTCTTCGAAATGTTGCAAGAAGCTATTCTGAATTAAACCCGGACAGCTCTTTTTTTTATGCCGAAAAAGCTTTGAAAGTCTCCCGCAAACTAAATTTCAAATTAGACGAAGGCAGTTCCTTAAGAGAAATGGGTTATGCCCTTTTGAACAGGGGAAATTATCCGCGGTCCTTACAAACTCTTCTTTCATCCATGGTGATACTGGAAAATCCGAAAAGTGAACAAAAAGTGCTTGTCGGAAAATTTCCCGGGGATGATGAACTGATGTATCGCTCTGCGCCACCAGATAAACAAAGGCTAAGTGAACTTGCCTTCTTACACCAGATCATGGGTGTATTATACGCCAACTCGAATAATTATGAAAAAGCCTTGCTCCATCACGAGATCGGAAGACAAAATGCAAAAGAGTCCGGTAATCTTCCCTTGCAAAGTATAATAAACATGACAATGGCCCGTGCTTACCTCAGTTTACAAAAGACCGACTCTGCTTTAATAAGTGAGCAGTTGGCTTATGAGCAGGTGATGCAAACAGGGTTTAAAAGATATTTGGGAAGTGTGTTTTTAAATTTGGGACGCATCTATGCAGTCAAGGGAAATATACCGTTGGCCAATGAGTATTACAGGAAGTCTTTAATAGCAAGTGCAGAAAATGGTTATTTCAGGGGCGTGGTGGCGAGCAATATTTTACTTGCAGACTATTATTTTAAGTCAGAAAAAAAAGATTCTGCTTTTTTGCATATAAATGATGCGCTTACTGCTGCAAAAAACCTGGATGTTCCTGAATTATTGTTACGGTCCTACAAAGAATTTAACCGGTATTACCAACTTGAAGGCAATAATGACAGCACTGTAAAATACCAGGCATTGATCATTAAAATAAATGATAGTTTGTTCAATTCAGAACAAAAACAGAAATTTCAAAATATTGATTTTAATGAACAGCAGCGGATATCGGAAATTGAAGTTGCAAAAACCGAGGAACGGGCCAAATACAGAACAAATATCCTGGTCGCCGGTCTTGTTATTTTTCTATTCATTGCAATTATTTTATACCGAAACAGTATCCAGAGAAAAAAAGCGAATTCTCTTTTATCGCAACAGAAGAGTGAATTAGAAACTACATTGGCTACATTGAAGACAACGCAGAATCAACTGGTGCAGTCAGAAAAAATGGCTTCATTGGGTGAGCTTACTGCGGGCATAGCACATGAGATTCAGAACCCATTGAATTTTGTAAATAATTTTTCTGAGGTAAACGCTGAATTAATTGATGAATTAAAGACAGAACTTGAACAAGACAATAAACAACAGGCAATAGAAATAGCAAATGATATAAAAGAAAATGAAGAAAAGATAATTTTTCATGGTAAAAGAGCCGATGCGATCGTGAAGAGCATGCTGCAACATTCACGCAGCAGCAGCAGTAAAAAAGAGCTGACAGATATTAATGCATTGGCGGATGAATATTTGCGGCTTGCTTATCATGGTATGAAAGCGAAGGATAAATCTTTTAATGTTGATATTAAGTCTGAGTTCGATAAGACCGTTGAAAAAGTAAATGTGATACAGCAGGATATCGGCCGTGTGATCTTAAATTTAATTACCAATGCTTTTTATGTTGTATCTGAAAAAAAACAACAGCTGGGAGATAACTACGCACCAATAGTTACTGTGAGCACAAAAAAAGCCGGAGATAAGATGGAGATCAGTGTAAGAGACAATGGTAACGGTATTCCTCAAAAAGTATTGGACAAAATATTTCAGCCATTCTTTACCACCAAACCAGCCGGACAGGGAACAGGTCTCGGTTTATCATTAAGCTATGATATAATAACAAAAGGCCATGGTGGTGAATTAAAGGTGGAGACAAAGGAAGGTGAAGGCTCAGTGTTTATCATTAGCCTGCCGGTAAACAGCGAAAAATGAAACTGACCAAAAAACTGGAAGCAGAAATTCTGAAAGCGTACAAAACTTATTGGGAAGCGTATCTCAAAGGGGATATGAAAACTTTTGCTTCTTACTTGGCTGATGATATTAATGTTTTTGGCACAGCAGCCAGCGAAAATTTTAAGAATAAAAAAGAAACTCTTCGATTTTATAAGGCGACCGCTGATCAGTTGGTGGGCAAAGCTCAATTCAGAAACAGTAGAATTAAAATGCGTGCTGTCGATGAGAATGTCTTGCTCAACGAACAATGTGATATTTATGTCTTAATAGAAGGAAAATGGACGTTTTATGGTCATGCCCGTATTTCGTCAATATTGAAACAGACAAATTCAGGATGGAAATTAGCTCATCAACATGCTTCTTTTCCTGATACAAGAGCGGAAGAAGGTGAACAAATGGCGGCAGAAAAAATTAAAGAAGAAAATCTTCAACTCCGCGAGGCTGTAAAAAGACGCACTGCTGAATTAGAAAATAAAAACCGTGAACTGGAAATTGAATCATCGCTGGAAAAAGTGCGGGCACAAGCAATGGGCATGCACAAGCCTGATGACTTGTTGAATGTTTGTAAAGTATTATTTACTGAACTCAGTTTGTTAGGATTTGGTGGTACCAGGAATGCCATTATCCACACATATAATGACGAAGGAAATTATTTTATCGATTATGACTATTCTGATCTTACCGGTGGAGTTATAACAAATATTCCTTACAACTCTCATCCTGTCATTAAACGTTTTTTAGAGCAAATAAGAAGATCAGATGAGGCATTTGCAGAAATTACTGTTAGAGGAAAGGAATTGAACGAATGGAAAAAATTCAGAAAAAACGGCGGACAACCCGATGATCCAAGGTTAGATAAAACTTCTGCACTTTATTATTATTTCCATTCGGTGGGTACAGGTGATATCGGCATTTCGACCTTTAGTTCTATTAATGAAGAAAAACTACAATTACTAAAACGCTTCAGAAATGTATTTGATCTTGCTTATAAAAGATATACGGATATAACGAAAGCCGAAGCACAGGCAAGGGAAGCACAAATAGAAGCATCATTGGAAAAAGTTCGGGGTCGTGCCATGGCAATGCATAAGAGTGAGGAACTACTGGAAGCGGGAGCATTATTATATGCCGAGCTTTCAAAACTGGGAATTGAAAAATTGACTTCTGGTTATATGCTGATCGATGAAGACGAGAAGATGGGTTGGAATTATGGCGTCAACCCCACCAATGGAAAAATTATTCCGAAGCCAGTCGGTGTTCCTCTCACTGAAAAAAAAGAGATACGATCAATCATTAAAGCCTGGAAAAGGCAGGAACCAATACATGTTAAGCATCTTGATCCGCAGGAAACGATCATACACCAGTCATACATGGCAGATCATGCTGTCAATTTTCCAATTTCAAAAGAGAAATTACTTTCCATCACACCGGAAAGATTGGTGATACATACTTTTAATTTCAAACAGGGGTATTTAATAATTGTACGTGGCGAAGAACTCACTACAGAGCAACAAGAGATGGTTGTACGTTTTGCAAAAGTATTTGAAATGACCTATCGCCGTTTCCTCGATCTTCAAAAAGCAGAAGCACAGGCAAGGGAAGCACAGATCGAAACAGGATTGGAAAGAGTAAGAAGTAAAACGATGGCCATGCATAAAAGTGAGGAAGTCACTGGCATTGCAGTTTCGTTAAATGAAGAGTTGATGAAACTCGGCTTTGAGGGCGGAAGTACGATCATCATTATAGATAAGAAAACCGGCGATACGGAACAATGGACAGGATTTTCAGAAGATAAAACTTTGAAAAGCTGTTATGTTCCTTATTTTAAACATCCTTATCATGATGCTCTATTGGTTGCCTGGAAAAAAGAAGAAAAGTTTTTGGTATATACACTGACAGGAGAAGAAAAGAAAACCATTGATGAACATTATTTCGCTACAGGGTATAAGGATTTTCCTGAAAGCGATAAAAAATGGATGCGTGAGATGGGATCTGTTACATTTTCTCATGCTTTCATGAAGTATGGAGCTATACATTGGGGGCCAGATCATTTAACGGAAGAGCAATTAAGAATTTTACAACGGTTCTCGAAAGTTTTTGAACAGTCCTACACAAGATTCCTCGATCTGCAAAAAGCCGAATCACAGGTAAGAGAAGCGCAGATCGAAGCTGCGTTAGAAAAAGTTCGTTCACGTTCTTTATCCATGCATAAAAGTGAAGAGATGCAGGGTGTGGTGGAAGAAGTGTTTATTCGATTAAAAGAACTTGAAGTTGGCTTAGATACAGCGAATATTCTCATTTACAAAAAAGAGCCGGACATTGTTGAGAGTTGGACAGCAAGCCCTAATTTATCTGATTTCAGAACAAGGTTTCTTATTCCTGTATCGTCAGTCAAACATTTTTCATTTATTATTGATGCGATCGATAGCGGCGCAGAGTTAGCGACCAAACGATATAAGTTTAAGGAAAAAAATGAATGGTTCAATTACCTGTTCACACATACGGATTATAAATACATACCCGAAGAACGTAAGCAATCTATTTTAAATAGTCCATTTTTTGCAGTCTCAGTTGGATTATCAAAAAATATCGGCATTCAACTAAACAGTTATTCGAGAGATGCCTTTAGCGATGAAGAAAACAATATACTCAAGCGGTTTGCAAAAGTTTTTGAACAATCATACACACGTTTCGTCGACCTTCAAAAAGCAGAGGCACAAGCAAGAGAAGCAATAATAGAGGCCGCATTGGAAAGAGTGAGAAGCCGGTCCATGGCGATGCACAAAAGTGATGATCTTCATGAAGTCATTAAGGTAGTGACAGAGCAACTATTCGTATTAGACTTAAAATTCAATGTTGCCAATTTTGCTAAAATTAATCAGGATGGTAGCTGGGATCTTTGGCTCTCAACACCGGAACAAGCTTATCCGGCGTTGATACATGTTCCCTATTTAGATCATCCAATTTTTAACCGGATAACAGAAGAAGAAGCAAAAGGAAATGATTTTTATACTGATGTATATACCCGGGAACTAACAAATATTTTTTTCCATCATTTCTTTGAAAATACAATTGCAAGAAACAGTCCTGAAGAAAGAAAACAATTTGTATACAGTTCTAAAGGGTTAGCCCGTTCGGTTTTCCAAACGAAAAACATTTGGTTTAGTGTTGCCAGGTATGATATTACTGCTTTTACTGATGAAGAAAATGCAATTTTCAAACGCTTCGCAAATGTTTTTGAACAGGCATATACCCGTTTCCTCGATCTGCAAAAAGCCGAAGCACAGGCAAGAGAAGCAGATATCGAATTGAGTTTGGAAAGAGTTCGTGCAAAAACGATGGCGATGCAAAAGCCTTCGGAGTTCGTCGATATAATTAATATAATAGGTGAGCAATTCATTCATCTTGGTTTTGATATTGACTGGGCCAATTTCGGAGCAAATGGATTTGCTATTTCTGAAGGGATCGATATTTGGAATTTTGCGGTGATACCCGGGGCTTCGCCAATTTCTGCCAGGGTGTTTATCCCATATTTTGATCACCCTGTATTTACTAATTCGGCTGCAAACATTAATGAATTTGTAAATGGCGGAAGAGATCTTATTACAGTGACCTTTGATAAACAAACCAAGGACACCTGGCTGGATCACCTTTTTACCAAAACAATTTTTAAGGATGTGCCGGAGGAATATAGAGCTATTCAATATGCAAAACCCGGTTATACCACTTCCAATATTTCAATAAAGGATACCTGGCTTTCTATTGGTAAGTTTGATTCACGGCCTTTTACTGATGAACAACATTTGATCTTAAGAAGGTTTGCAAAAGCATTTGGCCAGGCGAACACCCGTTTTCTTGATCTGCAAAAAGCAGAGGCGCAGGCAAGAGAAGCACAGATAGAAGCTTCATTGGAAAGAGTGAGAAGCAGGGCAATGGCTATGCAGAATTCGGATGAGTTAAAAGAATTAATAGGTACAGTATTTACAGAACTTACAAAACTTGATATAGTTCTCACCCGTTGCCTCATTATGATCTATGATCCCAGGTCAAATGATTCAGTTTGGTGGATGGCAAATTCTGAAGCCCCAACAGAGCCAATTGGTTTGCGTATACAAAATCATGAACACCCCCCTTATGCGTCTTATTTAAAAGCATGGCAGGAAAAAAAGTTAAACTGGGTGTATGTTTTAGAAGGTGCAGTTAAGAAAGATTGGGACGATTTTTTATTCGTCGAAACTGAACTTTCACACTTACCTGATTTTGTAATTGCAGGTATGAAAGCTCCGGAGAGAGTTTATTTAAATTCGTCATTTAATAGTTTCGGCAACCTGACATTAGCAACGCTAGAACCTTTATCAAATGAACACTTTGATATCCTGCTCAGGTTTGCAAAAGTTTTTGATCTTACTTATACACGTTTCAATGATCTGAAACAGGCGGAAGCACAAAAGCGGGAAGCGCAAATTGAATTAGCATTGGAAAGAGTTCGTGCAAGAACCATGGCCATGCATAAAAGCGAGGAGCTGGCAGAAACAGCGCAGGTTCTTTTTCAGCAACTAAGTGAGCTTGGTGGAATTCCTGATCGCATTGCCATTGGCATTACAGATGAAGTAAACGGCGTGGTTAATTTTTGGACAACCGATCAGCAAGGCAGCCATCTTGAGCATAGTTTTAGTGCCCGTTTAAATGAAAGAACAACGATCGCAAAAACTTACCAGGCGTGGAAAGAGCAGAAAAGATCTTTGGTTGTCGATCTGCACGGAGAGGAATTAAAAGAATGGATACAGTTTGCCCGTGAAGAAATGGGAATAGCTGTAAAGGATGACCAAATAAAAGATCGTCGTGTTCATAGTTTTGCTTTCTTCTCACATGGATGGATATTGGTTTCATCTCACGATCCTCAATCAACTGAAACAATACAAATACTGGAACGATTTGCTTCTGTATTTAATCTTACTTATCGCCGTTTTCTTGATCTGCAAAAAGCAGAGGCACAGGCAAAAGAAGCACAGATCGAAGCAGCATTAGAAAAAGTTCGGAGCCGTTCGTTGGCAATGCATAAAAGTGACGAGCTACAGGAAGTGGTAAACACAGTCTTTGAAAGATTAATGGATCTGGATATAGAAGCAGACTCTTCCAACATTGCCATTTTTAAAGAAGGCTCAAGGAGTTTTGATTACTGGGTCGCAAGCAAAACTCAAAAACGTTCAGCAAGCTTTCATATGCCTTATATCGATCTATCATTGACAAAAGATTTAATTGCTGCAAGGGAAAGCGGAAAAGAATTTTCTACAATGGCCTATTCATTTGAAGAAAAAAATGAATGGTTTGATTTCGCATTTAAAGAAACTGATTTCAAATTCTTAAGCGATGAAAGAAAGCAATTTATTTTAAATGCCCCGGCAGTTACGGTAGCAATTGCATTTTCAAAACATACAGGCGTACAGGTAAACAGGTACAATAGCAAATTGCTTACTGAAGTGGAAAGCGAAATATTAAAACGTTTCTCAAAAGTTTTTGAACAAGCCTACATACGTTTTCTTGATTTGGAAAAAGCCGAAGCACAGGCAAAAGAAGCACAGATCGAAGCATCACTGGAAAGAGTAAGAAGCAAAACAATGGCGATGCATAATAGCCAGGATGTTGGAAATACCGTTGCCACCATGTTTGATCAACTTGTTCATCTTGGTGTAAAAACAAACCGCTGCGGCATTTTAATTTTCAGCGATACAAACAATACCGAAGTATGGACAGCAAAGTCAGGCCCAACAGGTGAAGCTGCTTTGATAATCGGGCATCTGGATGTCACCATACATACCATGCTGCAGGGCGTACACCATGCATGGAAAAACAACGAATCTTTTTACAATTATGAATTAGCTGGCGATGATATAAAAAATTATTACAACGCCATTAATAACTATCCTGATTATCCAACCCGATTCAACCTGGATAAGTTGCCATCAAGAGAAATTCATAGTGATTTCTTTTTTCCTGAAGGTGCTGTTTTTTCTTTTACATCTGAACCGGTACCGGAAGAAGAGGCTTTGATATTTAAAAGATTTGCAGGTGTGTTCGGCCAGACATACAGGCGTTATCTCGATCTGCAAAAGGCAGAAGCAAATGCAAGAGAAGCACAAATAGAAGCAGGACTTGAACGAGTTCGTGCAAGAACGATGGCTATGCATAGCAGCGAAGATGTAAGTGTAGCAACTGCAACAATGTTCACTGAACTTGAGAAATTAGGAATAGAAAATTTCCGGGGAGGCATCACTAATATCATTCCCAACCGAACCCAGCATGTTTGGTCTGTAAATAATCTAGAAGAAGGTAAGGTTTTAAAATCAGTAGGCACATTTAATATAGATGCACATCCATTCTGGCAGTTGATGTATAAAGAATGGGAAGCAAAAAAAGATTTCATTCATTATTACCTCGCTGGCGAAGACAAACAGGATTATTTCGAAGTATTAAATGCTATCCAGGGCTATTTACCTCAGAACTTTCAGCAATATCCTGATCTTCATTTCCAGGTGTATTATTTTAATGAAGGCGCTGTGTGGACAAATTCATTGCAACCTCATTCGGAAGAAGATAAGCAGGTGATGAAAAGATTCACTTCTGTTTTCTCATTAACATACCGTAGGTACCAGTATCTGAAAAAAGCTGAAGCACAGGCAAAAGAAGCAACTATTGAAGCCGCATTGGAAAGAGTTCGCGGTAAGGCAATGGCTATGCACAACAGTAATGATCTATCTGTTACGACAAGTATGATCATTACCGAACTGGGGAAGCTTGGCATTAAGCCAATCAGATGTGGGGTTGGAATTATTAATAAGGAAACACACAAAGGACAATTATATACAGCCAGGTTTTCACCTGATGGAGACAGTCTTTCGGTCGTAGGATGGGTACTACTGGAAGGACATCCTGTTCTTGAAAATATCTATGAAAAATGGGTTGAGGGTGAAGATTATTTCCCCGAACTGAGCGGCGATTCTCGTAAAGCTTATTATGAACAGCTTTTAGCGGGATTATCAGTTCCTACTCCAGATTTTAAAGATGAGCAAATACATTATGGACATTTCTTTTCATTCTCAGTGGGTTGTTTGTATGCATGGTCCGAAGTGAAATACAATGATGATGAAATAAAAATATTAAAACGTTTTGCCTCGATCATTGATCTAACATTCAGAAGATATTTTGAATTGCAAAAATCAGAAACCAATGCAAGAGAAGCAGTGAAGCAAGCGGCCCTCGACCGTGTTCGTGCAGAGATCGCCTCCATGCGTACTATTAACGATCTTGACAGGATCACTCCATTAATATGGAATGAACTCACAGTGCTGGGTATTCCATTTATCCGTTGCGGTGTATTTATCATGGATGAAGATCAGCAACTGATTCATACATTTCTTTCAACACCAGATGGAAAAGCGATCGCTGCATTTCATTTACCGTATGACACGCCGGGAAATCTTAGAAATGTAGTAAGCAATTGGAAACAGAATAAAAATTATATCGATCATTGGGATGAAGCAGAGTTTATCCAGTTCGCAGATATTTTAGTTAAGGGTGGAGCACTTGTTTCAGCTGAACAATACCTGAAAACAATTCCTAAAGGTGGATTTTATTTACATTTCCTTCCTTTCTTACAGGGAATGTTGTATGTAGGTAATACGAAACAATTGGAAAAAGAAGAGATCGAACTAATACAACATGTTGCTGATGCATTTTCTACTGCTTATGCCCGGTATGAGGATTTTAATAAACTGGAAGCAGCTAAACAGCAGGTAGAAAAAACATTGACCGATCTGAAACAGGCACAAACACAATTAGTGCAATCAGAAAAAATGGCGTCGCTTGGTGAATTGACAGCAGGCATTGCACATGAAATTCAAAACCCGTTGAACTTCGTCAACAATTTTTCTGAAGTAAGTAAAGAGTTGCTGGACGAAATGAAAACAGAATTGGAAACCGGTAATACTGAAGATGCAAAAGGCATTGCTGATGATGTGATAAAGAATTTGGAAAAAATAAATCATCATGGCAAACGAGCCGATGCGATCGTAAAAAGCATGCTTCAACATAGCCGCAGTAGTAGTGGTAAAATGGAACCCACAGATATAAATTTATTGGCCGATGAATATTTGAGATTAGTATATCATGGTCTAAGAGCAAAAGACAAATCTTTCAATGCAAAATTTGAAACTGCGTTTGATGATAACATTGGAAAAGTAAGTATTATTTCACAGGACATCGGGAGGGTGCTTGTTAATTTGATCAACAATGCTTTTTATGCAGTAGGTGAAAGAAAAAAACAAGAATCAAACGGGTATGAGCCAACAGTAGAAGTACTTACCAGGAAAATAGATGATAAGATCGAGATAAAGGTGAAGGATAATGGAAATGGCATTCCACAAAAAGTATTGGATAAAATATTTCAACCATTTTTTACCACAAAGCCAACAGGACAGGGAACAGGATTGGGTTTGTCATTGGCTTATGATATTGTTACAAAAGGACATAATGGAGAACTAAAAGTAGAAACGAAAGAAGGAGAAGGAAGTGAATTCATAATTCAATTACCTGTTTCTAAACCCAGTGAATCATGAAATTCTATTTGATTTTTTTGTTATCAGTGATCTCATTTATTTCCGTTTCAGCTCAACAGGAAGGATTTAAAGATGTGGACAGTTTACTGAAAAAACTTTCTACAGCAACATCTGATACTGCCCGTATTATTTTAAAATGCAAATTGGGTGAGGCCTATAGAGCTAACGATCCTGATACATCGTTGTTACTTGCTAACGAAGCTTTATCAAGATCAACAGAGATAAAATTTAAAAAAGGAGAGATCCATGCATTGAGGGTATTATGTGTTTTGAATAGAGAAAAAGGAGATCTGCCTTATGCACTTGAACTTGGATTAAAAGCATTAAAAATTTCTGAAGAACAACAAAATGCTTATGAACAGATATATAGTATTATTCGTATCTCGGCGGTATATTTTGCTGTCAGGGATGCGCCAAAAGCAATGACTTATCTTGAAAGATCGGAAGAACTTTTAAAGAAGAACCACGATGATTGGCAATGGTCCGTTACGCAATATTTTAAAGCTGACGGATATGAACAGCTGAACAAATTGGATAGTGCAGAAAAGCTGGTGCAAATGCTTGAGGAAAAACATCCCTCAGAGCAGGCCTGGTTAGTTATAAATAACAGGTTGCGGGGAAATATAGCGGCAAAGAGAAATGAACTTCCGCTTGCTATAGAATATTATCGTAAGAGCATTGAAACAGCCATGGCGGGGACAGCATTCAGAGAAGCAGCTACTACGATCAATGCAATGGCCCAGGTTTTTAAAAAGCTTGATCAACCCGATTCCGCAATTTTTTATGCAAAGCAAGGATTGAAGCTTGGCGAAATGCTTAAGTACAGAAACCGTATACTCGCAGCAAGCAGTTTATTGGCGGAACTATATGCAGAAAAAGATCCTGAAGAGGCAATAAAATATTATCAGATTGCTTCTGCAGCAAAAGATAGTTTATATGGAGTACAAAAAGTTCAGCAGCTTCAGTCTGCAACAATGAAAGAACAGGAGAGACAAAATGAATTGGAAGCTGCCCAACTTGCGTATCAGAATAAGATGCGGCAATGGGCTTTGTTGGCAGGGGGCGGTATGTTTTTAATAATTGCAGTTATTCTTTTCAGGAACAACCGCCAAAAGCAAAAAACAAATAAAGTTTTAGAAACAACTCTTACTAATTTAAAAAATACCCAGTCGCAACTTATTCAATCAGAAAAAATGGCCTCATTGGGTGAGCTCACAGCCGGCATTGCTCATGAGATACAGAACCCGTTGAATTTTGTTAACAATTTTTCAGAGGTAAGTAATGAGATGATCGATGAAATGAAAACGGAATTAGTGAACAACAATAAAGAAGAAGCTCTTGCTATTGCCGATGACATAAAGCAAAACTTAGAAAAAATAAATCATCATGGTAAGCGGGCCGATGGAATTGTAAAAGGTATGCTGCAACATTCACGAAGCAGTAGCGGACAAAAAGAATCAACAGATATAAATGCATTAACTGATGAGTATTTGCGACTAGCTTATCATGGTTTGAAAGCAAAGGACGATTCATTCAATGCAACAATGAAAAAGAGTTTTGATCAAAGCATTGGCAACATCAATATAGTTCCGCAGGATATTGGAAGAGTTGTTCTCAATTTGATCAACAATGCATTTTATGCAGTTGATGAAAAGAAAAAGGGAACAGGCAATGGGTATGAGCCGACAGTTTCAGTAAGTACCAAAAGGAATAACGGGAAAGTTGAAATAAAAGTGAGTGACAATGGTAATGGCATTCCTCAAAAAGTGTTGGATAAAATATTTCAACCATTCTTTACTACCAAACCAACAGGACAGGGAACAGGTTTGGGTTTATCGTTGAGTTATGATATTGTAAAAGGACATGGTGGAGAACTAAAGGTTGAAACTAAAGAAGGTGAAGGAAGTGAGTTCATCATTCAATTGCCAAACCAATCTATATAATGAAGTATTGCTTAAAGATATTGCTGTTTATTTTTTTTCCATTTGTAATAAATGCGCAAGAAAGCTTAATTGACAGCCTGAAAATTTCTTTCTGGCAAGCAGTAACTGATTCAGCCCGTTACCATGAAGGAAGAAAAGTCTATGATTATTATGAAGAAGCAAATAGGGATTCTGCATTTTATTATGCAGATCAGAATTTTCAGTTGGCGCAAAAGAACAATAAAAAACTTGCCCAGGCTCTTACAATAGATAATAAAGCTTATCAATTAATAGGAATGGGCCGGTATGCAGAAGCTCTTCAATTCCTGCTGGAAGCATTTAAGATCGCAAATGATAAAAACAATGACAATGAAAAAACCTGGCAAGTAACATTCACAAGCTCTTTTGCCGGTAATAACAGGCTTTTAATGCTTGCCTATACACATCATATTTTTGGCATCCTCATGTGGCAGACCGATAATAATGAACAGGCCATTGTTCATTTCCGCGAGGCGAGAAGAATTTCATCTGAGATCGGGCACCATACCCGTCAAATGATGGCTAATATGAATTTGGGAAGAAGCTATTTGAATGCAAATAAGGCTGACTCCGCACTCATCTTCGAAAAAGAAGCCGAGCAGTTAGCAATTAAAACAAATTTTAAAAAATACTTAGGGCAGGTTTACTCAATAATCGCCGGTGTTTATCAGAAAAAAAATGACAAGGAAAAGGAAAAGTTATACAATCATCTTTCTATACAAGTAGCCAAAGAACAAAATAACTTGAACAGCTTAAGTGCAAGCTATTTTGCTCTTACAAAGTATTTCCTGGCAGAACATGAAAAAGATTCATCGCTTTATTATGCTATGCAAAACCTGGAAACAATTCACCAGTTGGGCCCAGTGACCGGGCTATTGGTTAACCCGGGGACAGTTTATGAAAATATATACCTGAGTTATAAATTAAGGAGTGAAAAGGATAGTCTTTTTAAATACCAGGGGCTTACATTGGCTGTTAAAGACAGTTTATATAAAATAAGAATAATGAACCTGACTGCATTTCAAAACGTGGGGCTCAATGAACAATTGCGTTTACAAAATGCAGAGAAGGAAAGAATTGCTTATCAAAATAAGATCAGAACATGGTTAATGCTGGCAGGTATTGGTGTATTGTTATTGCTTGCAATTATTTTTTACTGGAACAACAGGCAAAAGCATAAAGCAAAAATTAAAATTGAAGAAGCGTATGATAATTTGAAAGCAACGCAGCAACAACTCATACATTCGGAAAAGATGGCTTCGCTTGGCGAACTCACTGCCGGTATTGCACACGAAATACAAAACCCGTTAAACTTTGTAAATAATTTTTCGGAGGTAAATGAAGAGTTAATTAAAGAGTTAAAAGGCGAAGCTGATAAGGGAAACCTGGAAGAAGTAAAGGCAATTGCTAATGACATTGCATTCAATTCAGAAAAAATAAATCATCACGGTAAAAGGGCCGATACTATTGTAAAGGGAATGCTTCAGCATTCAAGGGCTAGCAGCGCTGTAAAGGAGCCGACAGATATAAATGCTTTAGCCGATGAGTATTTAAGATTAACTTATCACGGATTAAGAGCAAAAGACAAATCATTCAATGCAGATATCAAAACTGATTTTGATAATAACATTGGAAAAATAAATATTACTCCTCAGGATATTGGTAGAGTTATTCTCAATTTGATCAACAACGCATTTTATGCAGTTGATGAAAAGAAAAAAGGAACACGCAATGAATATGAGCCGACAGTTTCAGTAAGTACCAAAAGGAATAACGGGAAGGTTGAAATAAAAGTGAGTGACAATGGCAATGGCATTCCACAAAAGGTAGTTGATAAAATATTTCAACCATTCTTTACTACCAAACCAACAGGGCAGGGAACCGGGTTGGGTTTATCGTTGAGTTATGATATTGTGAAAGCACATGGTGGTGAGATAAAAGTTATTACAGCGGAAAACGAAGGGACAGAATTTATTATTCAATTATAGTTAATAAGAAAGAATGAGATCAAAACTTGCATTTATTTTAGTTTTTTTTCTATGCAGTACTATGAATCTGCGTACCCAAGCACAGCTTCCTGTTTTTAATTTTGATCATATACCCATTGGAAATGACACCTTGCTCAATGGCTGGAAATATAGTAACGGCGATAGATCAGTATGGGCTGATCCTGTCTTTGATGATTCTGGTTGGGAAAGTGTAGATGGCGAAACTGATATAACTGATTTTATAAAAAAACATCCGGGCCCCATAGGCTGGTTCCGGTTGAAGTTTAAAGTGCCTGATAGTTTGCGCAAAAACTATCTTGCTCTTTCACTTAATGCTTTTGCTGCTACTGAGATTTACTTTAATGGCGAACTCGTAAAAAAAAATGGAGTAATAAACCAGGATCCGTTTGAAGTACAAGCAGCCAATGGAGATTACCGCTCATTTCCCATTTACCTCTCCAATGATAGTGTACAGGTACTTTCAGTTCGATACGCTTACCAAAAAGGAATTCCATATCTAAGAGAGATCTGGAAATCCAATACTCTTATGGCGAGGTTAACCATCCCTACCAAAGCGGTTGATTCTTTTTTAGAACTGAATCAAAATAAAACGAAGGACCTGGTATTCTTTCTTGTCGGGCTATTCTTTATACTTTCCATTTTGCATGCTTTAATTTTTATTACTCATAGATACAAAAAGCAACATCTTTACTACAGTATTTTTACATTTTTTGTTGCATCCATTTATGCAGGAATAATCCTGCAGTCTAATATCTACCTGATAAAGGACCGGATGTGGCTGGCTTTTCTATCTCATATTTTCTGGGTATTTCATTCAGGATTCTTTACCCTTGCGATCTATTCATTATTACAATACACAAAAAGATCTGTTTTTAAGATACTTGTCCTGGTTTCCGTACTGGCAATACCGCTTGTATTTTTTAAACAGAATAGCACCATTAACCTATTCATTTCATTTGTGCCATTATTATACAATATGGAAGCTTTCCGCGTTGTTTTACTTTCACGGAAACAAAAGAACCCGGGTACAGGAATTTTAATAATTGGACTGATGGTATTTATGGTTTTGTGGCTTTTAAGTATGACACTAATTTCTACACAGATACCTAAGAATATCGATACAGGTACTTTCATTAATTCTGTAGGCTCAACTTCTTTTTTAATTATGATGTCAATGATCCTCAGTTTGCAGGTTGCAGGGATCAATAAAAAACTTATTGAAAAATTAAAAGAAGTAGAAGAGCTTTCCCTTGAAAAACAGAAAATACTTGAAAGCCAAAATATCCACCTTGAAGAACAAGTGCAAAAACGTACGATTGAATTGAAGAAAACAGTTGAAGACTTAAGATCAACGCAGGCGCATCTTATACAATCAGCAAAAATGGCTTCGCTGGGCGAACTTACAGCAGGTATTGCCCATGAAATACAAAACCCGTTAAACTTTGTGAACAATTTTTCAGAAGTAAATAGTGAATTGATCATTGAAATGAAAGAGGAACTGGGAAAAGGGAATATAGAAACGGCGAAAACAATTGCAAATGATATAAATAATAACGAACAGAAAATTATTTTTCATGGCAAACGTGCCGATGCTATTGTAAAAGGAATGTTGCAACACAGCCAGAGTAGCAATGGCATAAAGGAACCAACCAACATTAATGCGCTGGCAGATGAATACCTGAGACTGGCGAATCATGGCTTTCGGGCCAAAGACAAATTATTTAAGGCAACAATGAAAACAGATTTTGATGAAACGATAGGCAACATCAACATTATTCAGCAGGATATGGGAAGAGTGATCCTCAATTTGATCAATAATGCATTTTATGTAGTTGATGAAAAAAAGAAGCTGAGCAAAAACGGGTACGAACCAACGGTTTCAGTAAGTACAAAAAAAACAAATGGGAAAGTTGAAATAAAAGTTGCCGACAACGGCAAAGGCATTCCTCAAAAAGTGTTAGATAAAATATTTCAACCATTCTTTACTACAAAACCTACGGGACAAGGAACAGGTTTGGGTTTATCATTGAGTTATGATATTGTAAAATCACATGGTGGTGAAATAAAAGTGGAGACTAAAGAAGGGGAAGGATCGGAATTCATTATTCAATTGCCAGTCAATTAAACAACAAGATGAGCCACTGTTCAAAACTAATTTTGCTTTTATTGCTCCCTGTTCTTTCCAATGCACAGAACAACTTCACAGATAGCCTGCGGAAAATATTTTTTAATGCCGCAAACAATGATTCTGTTCTCTATGAAACCGGCAACAAACTTTATGATTATTATGAAGAAGTGAACCGTGACAGTGCTTTTTTTTATGCTGATCAATGTTTACAGATCAGCCGGAGAAATAATAAAAAGCTGAACGAGGCACATATCCTCACCCGCAAAGCTTACCAGGAACTAAACATGGGCCGGTATGCGGAATCATTGCAAAGCATCCTGGCGTCTTTTGCATTAAGTGAAAACAAATCAAATGATAAAAATTACTGGAATGTTGGCACTCTTAAGGTTGAAAAAGAAAAAAGATTGTATGCATTGAATTGTGCTCACCATATCTATGGTATCCTGATGCGGGAAACAATGAACAATGAGGAAGCGATCATTCATTTTAAAGAAGCTAAAAGAATTGCGGTTGAAATAAATAGCTATGCACGTTCGCTTCTTGCCAGTCTTAATCTTGGCCGCATCTACATGGAGACGGAAAAACTTGATTCAGCTTTACAACATGAAAATGATGCAGCATCTATTATAAAGAGCTCTGGTTGGGAAAAATATTTGTCCACGATCCTTTATTATACTGGTAAGATCCATTTGATGAAAGGGGATACAACCCTGGGAGCTCAATATTTTCACCAAAGTGTTGTATCTGCATTAAAGCAAAATAATACAGATGCGCTTACAAGATCGTATCATGGCCTGTCAACTTCGTATTTTAATTCCATTCAAAGAGATTCAAGTGTTTATTATGCTGCGAAAAGCCTGGATGCCATGAAAAAACTGGGAAAGATCACGCAGATGGAATATAATTTGGGTGATGCCTATGAAGGTCTTTACCATGCTTATGAGTTGAACGATCAACATGATAGTGCTTATAAATACCTCGCACTTGCCCAGGTAACCAATGACAGTATCAACCAGCGGCGAATTAAAAGCCTGGCCGAATTTCAAAAACTTAACCTGGATGAACAACAAAGATTGCAGCTGATTGAAGAAGAAAAAGTAGCTTATCAAAATAAAGTAAGAACCTATTTTTTGTTGGGAGGTATTAGTGTATTGTTATTGCTTGCAATAATTTTTTATAGAAATAATAGGCAAAAGCATAAAGCGAAAGTAAAAATTGAAAAAGCCTACAATGAACTGAAAGCAACACAACAGCAATTGATCCAATCGGAAAAAATGGCTTCGCTTGGGGAACTTACTGCCGGCATTGCCCATGAAATTCAAAACCCGTTGAACTTCGTCAATAATTTTTCGGAAGTAAATACAGAATTAGTTGACGAGTTAAAAACTGAATTGGCAACTGGCAATACGCAAGTGGCAATAGAGATCGCTGACAATATAAAGGAGAATGAACAAAAAATAATTCATCATGGTAAAAGAGCAGATACAATTGTAAAAGGAATGCTGCAACACTCGAGAACAAGCACTGGGCAAAAAGAACCAACAGATATTAATACATTGGCTGATGAGTATTTGAGATTAGCTTATCATGGTCTTCGGGCAAAAGACAAATCTTTCAATGCAGATCTTAAAACGGATTTTGATGGTAGCATTGGTAATATCAATATCATTCCGCAGGATATAGGAAGAGTTGTTTTGAATTTGATCAACAATGCATTTTATGCTGTGGGTGAAAAAAGGAAACTGAACTCAAAGGGATATGAGCCAACAGTTTCGGTAAGCACAAAAAAAAATAATGGAAAAGTTGAAATAAAAGTGAATGACAATGGTAACGGTATTCCTCAAAAAGCATTGGATAAAATATTTCAACCATTCTTTACCACCAAGCCGACAGGGCAAGGAACGGGATTGGGTTTATCATTGAGTTATGATATTGTAAAAGCACATGGTGGTGAAATAAAGGTGGAAACTAAGGAAGGCGATGGAACTAGTTTTATCATTCATTTGCCTGATGCATAAAATATACTAAATGAAATTAATAAAAATTGTCTTGTGCATTTTGCTACCTGTTTTTTCCATATCACAGGTGAATCCATTATTTCTTGAACCTACCAAAGAACAAGCAGATAGTTTACGAAAATCATTGAATGAAAATATAAATGACACTTTGCGAATGGCAGCCAATAGAGAGCTTGCACTTTTTTATTTTGATATAAACTTAGATAGTGCTTTTTTTTATATTGAAAAGGATCTGCCGCTAGCCAAAAAATTGAAGTTAAAGATATGGGAGGCTGATGCATTAGATCTAATGGGGCTCATTTCAAGTAACCAGGGGAATTATGTCAAGGCGATGAGATCCTTTAATGAGGCTTTTCAAATAGTAGAAAGCAATGAATGCGAAAAAAACATCTGGAATATTTCCAAATTCACTAATAGTGGGAAACCTGAATTTGCCAGGTTAAGTATGTTAGGTACTATTCAAAGTGATGTTGCAGGCACATATTCAACTTCAGGGAATTATGACAAGCAGCGCAACACAATTCAGGATTGTATTAAAACTGCTAACAGGATAAATGATAATACATTGCTTTCACAGGCATTCAGGAATTTAGGAGCGCAAGTTTTACGGGAGAATAAATCAGATTCAGCATTGATTTATTTCAGGAAATCACTTCACTATTCAGACTTATGCGGGTATAAAAAATACCGAAGTAACACTTATAATCTTATCGGCAAGATCTACCTGGGGCAAAAATTATATGAACTGGCACTGGAAAATTTTTTAAATGCTTTGCGTTCGGGGAAGGAACAAAATAATAACTCAAGTATAGGCGAGAGTTATGTGCTAATGTCAAATTATTATAATAAGACCGGCAAAAATGACTCCGCACTTTATTATGCCAAGCTAGGATTGACCAAAGGCCAAAATACGGGCCAGGTAAGAGATATTATTGAGGCATATAATTCTTTGGCAGATATTTATAAGGCTCAGAACAGACCGGACAGTGCATTGGTCTATTTGCAGCTTGCCAATACTGCAAAAGATTCTTTAATGAGCAATGAAAAGATCAGGCAACTTCAGAATATAGGATTTGATGAACAACTTCGCTTACAGGAGTTAGAAAAAGAAAGTCTGCAAACAAAAAGCAAAATAAGGATATATTCTTTGCTTGGTGGATTAGGGGTATTGTTAATAGCTGCTGTATTTTTATACCGGAACAATCACCAAAAGCAAAAAGCAAATAAGGTTTTAGAGGCAACGCTTACTAATTTAAGATCTACTCAATCTCAACTTATACAATCTGAAAAAATGGCTTCGCTGGGTGAGCTCACAGCTGGCATTGCACATGAAATTCAAAATCCATTGAACTTCGTGAATAATTTTTCGGACGTAAATGGAGAATTACTTACTGAAATGAAAGATGAATTAAGTAAGGGCAAAATAGAAGATGCAATAGCATTGGCAAATACTGTGATAGAAAATCAAAAAAAAATAAATAATCACGGCAAAAGAGCTGATACAATAGTAAAAGGAATGTTACAGCATAGCCGAAGCAGCAACGGAATAAAAGAATCCACAGACATCAACACTTTGTGTGATGAATACTTACGGTTAGCTTATCATGGTCTTCGGGCAAAAGACAATTCTTTTAATGCAATAACGAAAACTGATTTTGATGATAACATTGGGAAAATAAATATCATTCCGCAAGACATCGGAAGAGTTGTTCTTAATTTAATCAGCAACGCATTTTATGCTGTGGATGAAAAGAAAAAGAAAATCGGTGATGATTATGAACCGACTGTTACTGTAAGTACAAGGAAACTCAATGGTAAAATAGAAATAGAGGTTGCAGATAATGGTAATGGCATTCCGCAAAAAGTTCTGGATAAAATCTTTCAGCCATTCTTTACCACTAAACCAACGGGACAAGGAACAGGCTTAGGTTTATCGTTAAGTTATGATATTGTAAAAGCACATGGCGGTGAAATAAAAATAGAAACGAAAGAAGGAGAAGGAAGCAAGTTTGTTATTCAATTACAAGTTTGAAACACGTTATGAAACGAAAACTATTCTTTTCAATTCTCTTCTTGTCATTGCTCAGTTTTTGCAGAGCACAGGATTCGACTGTTGTACTATCTGTTTCCATGTTTGACAAATATTTTCAGATGATCCCTTTAACTGCTAAAGACGGTTGGATCTTTAAAGAAGGTAATGATACAAGCTGGGCAGGAAAAGATATTTCTACATCTGGTTGGAAAAAATTCAATCCCACTCAACTTACTATAAAGAATGCAGATAAAAATGGAAAAGCGGAAGGCTGGTTCAGGATGAGGTTAAGACTTGACAGCAGTTTTCAAGGTCTGCCGGTAGGAATTCAAATGGGAAGATGGGCCGCGGCAGATGTTTATATAGATGGTCATCATATTGTTTCATCAGGTAATACAGGCTTAAACGGAAAACCTTATAAGGAAAATCCAATAAGTATAGAACCACCTGCAATTGTTGATCTTGTACCGGGAGTTGATCATGTACTTGCACTCCACATCGTTGATCATCGTTCTCCTTTAAAATCTTCGATGCTAAAAACAGAATTGCAAAACAGGGACTTTGGAAATGTATTAGAGCTTACAGGCCCTGAAAGCCAGGTCAAAGACATTAACCATTATAAACGGTTTACTTTTTTTTGGACGCTTTGGGTTTCGGTTTGTAGTGTACTGGCTATTGTTTTCTGGTTACTATATTTTCAAAACCGCTCAGAAAAAAATTTGTTACTGATCTCAATTGCTATTACCAGTTTTTCTATTGCCATGCTTATGGATGCAATTCTTAATATTAAAACGGAGATGACCTTTGTATCCTGGGCCGGCATGTTTTATATAAAAGATCTTTTTTATGGATTGTCACAGGCAACCGGCATACTTTTCCTTGCTCATGCATTTCGCCGTAAAGTGACCCTACTCCTCAAGATAGTACTGATAATAATTGCCTTCTCAGGTGCGATCAGCGATTTTTATTTTGATCATAAGTTACAGCTTCCAATAGGAATATTGTTTTTATTGATCTGCTTCTATTTTATAATCTCATCATGGAAAAATTTGAAAGGAGCTCAATGGGCTTTAGTAGTGGGCATTCTCTCAACCTGTATCTGGAATGTTTTGCTGGCATACAACTCGGTGAAGTATAGATCCGCTTTTCCATTCCCGTTTGTTTACCTGTATCTTACAGGAACTTTTCTTTCATTTCCCTTGTCGCAGATGGTATATGTTGTGATGCGTTTTAAAGAGATCCTTTTAGAGGTTCAGAAGAATGCAAACCAGGTGATCCATTTAACAGAAGAAAAAAAGGACCAGGCTTTAAAGCAGCAGAAAGTGTTAGAAGAAGAAGTAGCCAAACAAACAATTGAATTAAGAACAGCATTTGAAAATCTTAAATCTACCCAGTCCCAGCTTATACAATCAGAGAAAATGGCAAGTCTTGGCGAATTAACCGCAGGTATTGCGCATGAAATTCAAAACCCATTGAACTTTGTCAATAACTTTTCAGAAGTAAACGAAGAATTATTGAAAGAACTAAATGCAGAAGCGGATAAAGGAAACGTGGAAGAAGTAAAAGCGATCGCAAAAGACATTACATTTAATTCAGAAAAAATAAATCATCACGGCAAAAGAGCCGATGCGATAGTAAAAGGAATGCTGCAACATTCCAGAACAAGCAGTGGACAAAAAGAACCAACAGACTTAAATGCATTGGCAGATGAATATTTAAGATTAGCTTATCATGGTTTACGTGCAAAAGACAAATCGTTCAATGCAACGATGAAAACAGATTTTGATAGTAGCATTGGGAAAATAAATATCATTCCACAGGATATAGGAAGAGTGATACTCAATTTGATCAACAATGCTTTTTACGCTGTTGATGAAAAAAAGAAACATACTTCGATAGGCTCAGTAAAAAACGGGTATGAGCCCCTTGTTTCTTTAAGCACAAAAAGGAATAACAGGAAGGTTGAAATAAAAGTAGGTGATAATGGCAATGGTATTCCGCAAAAAATAGTTGATAAAATATTTCAACCCTTCTTTACAACGAAACCAACAGGACAAGGAACAGGTTTAGGCTTATCGTTAAGTTATGATATTGTAAAAGCACACGGTGGTGAATTGAAGGTAGAAACAAAAGAAGGAGAAGGGTCGGTATTTATTATTGAATTGCCTAACTAATTTTTAAATGAAGAATATTTTCATTTTATTTTTTCTATTTACTTCAGCGGTAAAGCTTGCGGGTCAGAATACGGAAGTAGATAGCTTAATAAGACTGCTGGAAAAAGCACCAGGGGATACTAACGGGGTAAAGTTGATCCTGAACATTGCTAACAAGTTATATTTCTACAAGCCTGATCTAAGCCTGGAATATTCTGAAAAAGCTTTAAAGCTTGCAAGGGATCTTAATTATAATAATGGCATTGTAAATTCTTTGAACCTTGCTGGTGAGTCATATCGTCTCACAGGTGATTATCCTAAAGCACTTCAATATCAACTGCAAGCATTAGAGATCAGCCAGGAATTAAAAAATGAATTCATAGAATCCAATAGCCTTGGCTTTATAGGGGTTATTTATATGGAATTAAATGAATACAGGCAGGCGTTGCAATATTTTTTACCTGCTATTAATATTAAAGATCGTTTACCTGCTTCACCTCCGGGTGTATTTGTATTGGCAAACACCGGCATTACTTATGATCTCCTGGATATACCTGATTCGGCATTGTATTATTTGAAATTAGCAGCAAGACAGAATATCCAGGTCAGGCACCCTCAACTAAATAGTTTAATCCCCAGGAGTGTTGGTAATGTATATATGCATAAAGGGAATTTAGATTCAGCTTTGCAATTTTATTTTGCGGCGTTACAAAATTCCAGGAGCACCAACGAGTCAATAAACCTGGGTGGGATCCAACATAAAATAGCAGAGGTTTATGAAAAACTTAATCTTGATGATTCAAGTTTGTATTATGCACTTAATGCTTTTAATGAGGCCAAAAGAACTTCCCAAAAATCGAGATTGCTGGAATCAAGTAGCTTATTGGTAAAACTTTATCGGGGCATGCATAAGTATGATAGTGCATTTTATTATGAGGACCTAGCCACTTCTATAAAAGACAGTTTATATGGTATCCCGAAATTTAAGCAATTGCAGTTACTAATGTTGAGTGAGCAAAAACGCCAGCTGGAAATACAACGGGAACAGGAGCGGTATAAGAATGAAACCAGGATGATTGGTCTTTGGTCTGCAGTTGGAATTTTTTTAATAATTGCTTTTATTCTTTTAAGGAATAACCGGCAAAAACAAAAAACTAATAAAGTTCTTGAAACTACACTTTCAAATTTAAGATCCGCCCAGGCGCAGCTCATTCAATCTGAAAAGATGGCTTCGTTGGGAGAACTTACTGCGGGTATTGCCCATGAAATACAAAATCCATTAAACTTCGTTAATAATTTTTCTGATGTAAATACAGAATTGGTCGACGAGGCAAAACTAGAAATGGATAAAGGAAATGTAGATGAAGTAAAAGCAATACTTAATGATATTAAGGATAATGAGCAAAAGATAAATCATCACGGTAAAAGAGCCGACGCCATTGTAAAAGGAATGCTGCAACATTCAAGAGCAAGTACTGGACAAAAGGAACCTACAGATATTAATTTATTGGCAGATGAGTACCTAAGATTAGCATATCACGGTCTCCGCGCAAAAGACAAATCTTTTAACGCGGAAATTAAAACTGACTTCGATAATAATATTGGAAAGGTAAATCTCATTTCACAAGATATCGGTAGAGTTATTTTGAATTTGATCAACAACGCTTTTTATACCGTTGATGAAAAGAAAAAGAAAACAGGTAACGATTATGAACCAACAGTTTCATTAAGTACAAAAAAAGCGAATGATAAAGTAGAAATTAAAGTGAGTGACAATGGAAATGGTATCCCTCAAAAAGCACTGGATAAAATATTTCAACCCTTCTTTACAACTAAACCAGCAGGGCAGGGAACAGGGTTGGGGTTATCGTTGAGTTATGATATAGTGAAAGCACATGGCGGAGAGTTAAAAGTAGAAACGAAAGAAGGAGAAGGTTCCAATTTCATTATTCAATTACCCGTTTAAATAAAATAATGGTAAAAAATTTTATTGCAACGCTCCTTGTATTTCTGAGTTGTGTTACTGGATTTACACAGAGCCAAAAGTTTATTGATAGTCTTCATCATCGGTTGGCAATGGCTAAAGATGATCGCAGCCGCATTCATGCACAAATAGATCTATGTTCTAATTATCGCCTGGGAAAAACTGATTCATCTGTTTATTATGGACAAGAAGCTTTAAGATCAGCCCAGGAAATTAATTATCCTATAGGCGAAGTACTTGCACTGTCATTTATGAGCATCACATTAGGACAGACAGGCGATTTATCCAGGGCTCTTGAAATGGCATTCAAAGCATTGCAGATCGCCAAATCGAATAACCTTGAAATTATTACTTCTCCGGCACTGAATTCTATTGGTGAGATTTATATTGTACTAAAGGATTATCCCAAAGCATTAGACTATCTGCAAAGACAAAAGAAACTTTATGATAAAGGCGAAATGAATGAAGGGTTTGGTTATGCTTTGTATGATATAGGAAATGTTTATGAAGAAACGGATCAACTCGATTCGGCCAGGTATTATGAACTGCAGGCTCTAAAATTTTTCCAAACGATCAACCGCCAGGAACCTTTCGTGTATAAGACTTTGGGAAATATAGAAATGAAATCGGGAAATCCTACTAAGGCATTAGGCTATTATCGGCAAAGTCTACAGATCGCTATTCAGAATAATGAACACAGAGGTTCGGCATCAGCATACAATAAAATTGCATCCTTTTATAAATTACTAAACCAGCCTGATTCGGGTATCTATTATGCACTGAAAGGTCTTGAAGAATCAGAATTAGTATCCCACAAGAAAACAAAACTCGAAGCAGTCACTCTTTTGTCAGAGTTCTATGAACAAAAAGATGCAAAAGAATCTCTCCGGTATCTTAAAATAGCAAACACCTATAAAGACAGTTTATTTGGTACAGGAAATATTCAAACCATCCAGGCATTGATTGATAAAGAAGAGGAGCACCAGAAAGAGATCGAAACAGCAAAAGCCAAATACCAGGGCCAGTTAAAGCAATATACTTTCATTGCAGGATTAGGAATACTTCTTTTGATCGCTTCGATCCTTTATAGAAATAATCGTCAAAAGCAGAAGGCAAATAAAATATTGGAAGATACACTTACAAATTTAAGAGCTACACAGTCACAGCTTATCCAATCAGAAAAAATGGCTTCGTTAGGAGAACTTACGGCCGGTATAGCACACGAGATACAAAACCCGTTAAACTTTGTAAATAATTTTTCAGAAGTAAATGATGAACTTCTAAAAGAATTAAATGCAGAAGCGGATAAAGGAAACCTGGAAGAAGTAAAGGCGATCGCAAAAGATATAACATTCAATTCAGAAAAAATAAATCACCACGGCAAAAGAGCAGATGCTATTGTGAAAGGCATGCTACAGCATAGTCGTAGTAGCAGTGGATCAAAAGAACCAACAGATATAAATGCAATAGCAGATGAATACTTAAGACTGGCATATCATGGCCTTCGTGCAAAGGATAAATCTTTCAACGCAGAGATCAAAACTGACTTTGACAATAACATTGGTAAGATCAGCGTAAATCCGCAGGATATAGGAAGAGTAATACTTAATTTGATCAACAATGCTTTTTATGCGGTGAATGAGAAACAAAAACAAAACCTGAAAGGATATGAGCCAACAGTCACGGTAACCACAGCAAAACAAGATGGTAAAGTTGAAATAAAAATAGCCGATAACGGAAATGGCATTCCGCAAAAAGTATTGGATAAAATATTTCAACCATTCTTTACCACTAAGCCAACAGGACAAGGAACAGGTCTGGGATTATCATTGAGCTACGATATTGTAAAAGCACATGGTGGTGAAATAAAAGTAGAAACAAAAGAAAACAATGGAACAGAATTCATTATTAAATTGCCCCTTGCATAAAATAAGATACATGAGAAAATTCTTTTTTCGCATTGAGTTTTGTTTATTACTGTTCTGCGTAAATGCAATGCATGCGCAGGATCTCAGGTTTACGCAGGTAACAAAAAACTTTTCGGCTGCAATTTCAGATATGGCCGAGGATAAGCAGGGATTTTTGTGGCTCGCAACCTATGACCAGGGACTGAAACGATATGATGGCATCAATTTCAAAATATATACAAACAATTCCCGTAATTCCAATTCATTGGTAAGTGGAATACTTATTCGTTTGTTTATTGATGCAGAAAATGTGATCTGGATAGGAACGCTGGGATCGGGCCTGGATAAATTTGATCCGGCAACAAATACATTTACCCATTACAGGCATGATCCGAAAGATGCTTCAAGTTTAAGCAGTGATACAGTTGCTTCTATTCTTGAGGATCATTTGGGTAATCTTTGGATTGGTACCTATGGCGGATTGGATATGTTTGACAAGAAGACAGGTAAATTTATCCATTTCAGGAATGATGTGAATGATCCATCAAGTCTGAGTCATAACGGGGTGTTTAAAATTTTCGAGGATAAAAAAGGAGATCTTTGGGTAGGCTGCTTTCCAGTCGTTGAAAGGAATGTACCGGGAATCGGTGGATTGAACCGTCTCGACAGAAAAACCGGAAAATTTATCCGCTACTTGCATGATCCGTTAAACCCTAAAAGCATCCCTGATAACAGGATCTATGATTTGTATGAAGACAGGGAAGGAAATTTTTGGATAGCCTCTTTTGGTGGTCCCTTTTTTAAAATGGACAGGAACACGGGTGAGTTTACCCGTTACTATCCAGATCCGTTGCATTCGGGAATACTTAGCCAAACACCTATTTCTGAAAAAATATTTTCATTTGTCAGCTTTATTACCGAAGATGCTACTGGCGCATTATGGATCGGTATCGGTGGTTCCGGCATGAACAGGTATGATCCGGTTAGTAAAAAATCTACACATTACGGCTACATCTATGAAGGGAACAAGCTGTTGTCTGCTAAAGATACCTCTACAGGTTTTACTACGGGATCTGTTTCAAAAACACTTGCGACTAAAGATGGAATGTTTTGGGTAAGCTCAAATGATGGGAGATTATATAAATTGGATAATAATAAAATAACAGTTCCATTTTATACAATGCGGCAGCCGGAAGCTAATTCTTTCTATTGTGAAGAGAATAATAATATACTCTGGATCGGTACCCGTGATGGCTTACTGCGCAGGGATCTTTCAACTCAAAAAGAAAAATTATGGACAAATGACCCGAAGGATAAAAGCAGCCTTTCTTTTAATAAGGTGAGTGCTATAAGAGCTGATGACGACGGTAATCTCTGGCTGGGCACGAGGAATGGGCTCGATAAATTTAACCCCGCTACCGGAAAATTCGTTCATTATGTACATGATACTAAAATTCCGGCCACTGTAGCAAGCAACAATTTTGATTACTTGTTTATTGATCATCAGAAAAATTTGTGGGCGGCTACGGATTCAGGTATCTCCCGCATGGATAAAAATACCGGGCTGTTTACTAATTATAAAAAAAACAATAGCGATAGCGCCGGCCTCGGTGGCAATTTTTTTCTATGTATTGCCGAGGACAACGATCATTTTATTTGGGTTGCTTCAGAGTTTGGTGCATTCAGGCTTGATACAAAAACAGGAAAATTCCGCAAATATATTTCAGGCGTTTTTATTAAATCAATTTGCATTGATTCCAGGGGAATCATTTGGGCAGGTGGAGAACTGGGACTTTATTATTACGACAAAGCAAAAGATGAGTTTGTACTTTTTGCCGATCAGTATTCAACCGTAAGCGTCAGCAGTATAATAAATATCATGGAGGATGATAAAAAGAATCTTTGGGTTTCTACTGCTACCTCTATTATAAAGATCAATGAAGACAGGACCAAACTGAGAAAATACACTGATATAAACGGAGTACGGTATACTGGTTTTTTCTTTAATGATAATCACAAAGCAAAGGATGGCAGACTGTTTTTTGGAGAGAACGAAGGTTATTATTCATTTTACCCTGATCAACTAAAAGATACATCTATCGCTCCACAACTTGTTTTGTCTGGTTTCAAATTGGGTGAAGAGGAGATAGCAATGGGACCAGAAAGTATATTAACAGCGCCATTATGGAAAACAGAAGAGATATGGCTAACCCATAATCAGAATGTATTTTCATTTGATTTCTTCGCAATTGATTTTATCTCTCCCGGCGATGAGAAATATTTATTCATGCTGGAGAACTATGATGATGAATGGCATGATATCGGGAGTGATCACCGTGCATTTTTCTTTAACGTCCCCCCTGGCAATTATATCTTTCGTGTAAAAGCGGTTAGCGGTGATGGTGGCTCTGTTGAAAAGAGTATTCGCATTATTATTAATCCGCCATGGTGGAGATCGTGGTGGGCCTATATCGTTTATGGATTTTTGGGGCTTGTAGCAGCATATTTAATTTATAGATACGTGAAGTCTTATATTATAAGGAAGGAGCGGCAAAGAACACAACAAAAAGAACTTGCACAGGCAAAGGAAATTGAAAAAGCTTACCATGAATTAAAAACAACACAGCAGCAACTTATCCAGTCAGAGAAGATGGCCTCGTTGGGAGAACTTACCGCGGGCATTGCCCATGAAATTCAAAACCCGTTAAACTTCGTGAATAATTTTTCAGAGATCAATAAAGAGTTACTTATTGAACTGAAAGAAGAAATTGATAAAGGGAATTTGAATGAAGTAAAAGCGATCGCTAATGATGTTATAGATAATGAAGAAAAAATAAATCATCACGGCAAAAGAGCAGACGCTATTGTAAAAGGAATGCTGCAACATTCAAGAGCAAATAGCGGGCAAAAAGAACCAACAGACATCAATGCATTAGCCGATGAGTATCTAAGATTGTCTTATCATGGGTTAAGAGCAAAGGACAAATCTTTTAATGCACATTTTAATACTGATTTTGACAATAGTATTGATAAAGTAAATATCATTCCACAGGATATTGGTCGTGTTGTTCTCAATTTGATCAACAATGCATTTTATGCGGTAGATGAAAAAAAGAAATCAGGGGTTGAGAACTACGAACCAACAGTCTCAGTCAGTACAAAAAAGAATAATGGGAAAGTAGAAATAAAAGTGGGTGACAATGGCAATGGTATACCACAAAAAGTGTTTGATAAAATTTTTCAACCATTCTTTACGACTAAACCAACTGGCCAGGGAACAGGCTTAGGGTTGAGTTTGAGCTATGATATTGTAAAAGCACATGGTGGTGAGTTGAAGGTGGAAACAAATGAAGGCAAAGGATCAACATTTACAATTCTATTAAACCAGGAAAAATGAGGAGCGTTTTTTTATTATCAATTTTTATTTTTCTTAACCTGTTCGCAAGCAGTCAAAACACCGATATTGACAAGTTAAGAAAAGAGATCAGTCAACATTCGCAGCAAGACGCTTACAGAGTTGATCGGCTTAATAAAATTGCTGATATAGGTAATAATATATTACCCGATGATGAAAGAATGAAAATGATCGAAGAAGCGTTGCTTATTTCACGTTCTATAAAATATAATGTTGGGGAAGGTTTTGCCTTCATGAATCTTGCTATTACGGGGCGAAACAGGTTTACGAGGGAAGAAAGAGATAGTTTTCTTTTTAAATCAGATTCTATTGCAAAAAAGACAGGTGATGAAAAGTTGCAGGGATATGTGTTGATACGCATTGGTATTAGTAAAAGATTTGGAAATGAAAATGACAAAGCATTGTCAAGTTTTCTTGAAGCGGAGAGAATAGCAAGCAAACTTGATGATAAAGAATTGCTGGCTAAAAGCCAGGGTGCTATTGCAGAGCATTATGAAGTTTCACTTAGCGATCATATCAATGCACTTGAATATGGTCTTAAGTCAGTAGATAATGCGGAAAAGGCAAACAGCATATTAAATCTCGCATACAATTATAAAAATCTTGCAGTAATATATACCCGGCTTGGTGATACTGCAAATACATTGAGCAGTTATAGAAAAGCGATGGACGCCACGAAAAAACTAGGCTCGGGTCGCCAACTTGGTAATTTACATAACAGTATGGGGATATGGTACGTAACAAATAAAAAGTATTCTGAAGCAATTGAAGAGTTAAAGCAAGGACTGGAAGTTGGTAAAAAAAATAATTTCAGCTCTTATGATATGGCATTTTTAGAAGGAAATCTTAGTACCGCCTATACGCATACGGATAGTTTTGAACTGGTCGGTCCTCTTGCATCTCGTGCATTAATGGAATTTGAAAAAGCAGAAGATACCGAAGGTATGGCCTGGTGTAATAGCATGCTGGCTGATGTTTTTCTAAAAAGGAATATGCCTGACAGCGCTATATACTATGCAAGCCTTGGTTTGAAGCAGGCTAAAGAAACGGGGACAATAGAATATATGAGGGACAATTCACAATCACTTGCCGGTGCTTATGCTTTTAAAAATGATTTTAAGAATGCTTATACGCATTATTTAGAATTCATAAACTACCGTGATAGCATGCTGAATGCAGATATTGAAAAGAAGGCCGGATTTCTTCAATATCAAAATGATCTTGGAAAAAAGCAAGCACAAATAACTGTGCTTAACCAGGAAAAAAGAGCTCAAAAGATTTTTTTGATAAGCACATTGATCGTATTGCTGCTGATCATTATCACTGTATTTATGCTTATACGAAATAATCGTCACAAGCAGAAAGCTAACAAAATGCTGCAGCAGCAAAAGCAATTGATCGAAGAGCAGCGGGATGAAACTAATAAAGCGTTGGCGGAACTGCAGCAAACACAGCAGCAACTTATTCAATCGGAAAAAATGGCTTCATTGGGAGAGCTCACTGCCGGCATTGCACATGAAATACAAAACCCTTTGAACTTTGTAAATAATTTTTCTGAAATAAACAAAGAATTGGTTGATGAATTAAAAACAGAATTGGCAACAGGCAATATACAATTAGCAAATGAACTCGCCGATAATATAAAAGAGAACGAAGAAAAAATAATTCATCATGGCAAAAGAGCTGATGCAATTGTAAAAGGAATGCTGCAACATTCAAGAACCAGCAGCGGAATTAAAGAGCCAACAGATATTAATGCCCTGGCAAATGAGTATTTAAGATTATCTTATCATGGTCTTCGTGCGAAGGATAAATCATTCAATGCAGATATTGAAACGAATTTTGATAACAGTATTGGTAAAATAAATATCATTCCCCAGGATATTGGCAGAGTGATCCTTAATTTGATCAACAATGCATTTTATGCTGTAGATGAAAAAAAGAAAGAAAGTAAGAATGAATTTGAGCCGACGGTATCTGTAAGTACCAGAAGAGCAAACAATAAAATAGAAATAATAGTTTCCGATAATGGCAATGGCATCCCTCAAAAAGTATTGGATAAAATTTTTCAACCATTCTTTACTACGAAACCAACAGGACAAGGAACGGGGTTGGGTTTATCATTGAGCTATGATATTGTAAAAGTACATGGTGGAGAGCTTGATGTGATAACAAAAGAAGGACAGGGATCTGAGTTTAAAATTTCTCTTTCGGCCTACTAATTTTTTTTGACCTTTGCTATCTAATAAAACCCAATGGAAAATAAAAGCAAACAGGAATTGCTATTGGAAACTTTTCACAGGTTAGTTTCTGCTATTTGGGGCCAGACAGCAGATCCGGAAACAGACTTGCGAAATATAATGTCGGACAATATTAAAGGATTTGGTACAGGTAAACATGAGATCTTTAATAGCTACAATGAATTCAGGGAAAAGATATTTAAAGTGTTTGGTAAGCAGCTCCCTGCTGGAGCTAAATTTCATTTTATAGATATACAATCTGAGGTTTTGGATGCTGTAGGGATTGTTCATGCCACTTACGAAATAAATTATACGCTGGATGGGATCGAAAACAATTATTATGGAAGACGATCAACTGTATTTCAATGGAATAATGATCGTTGGCATGCAATTCATTTGCATGTGTCGGAGCCATCAGCACACTTGGCAGCCGGAGAAAGTTTTCCGGAGAAAGCTTTAAAGGCCCAAAATGAGGAATTGAAAAAACAAGTTTTAATACGAACGGGAGAATTAAACCAGTCATTAAATGATTTGAAGGCAACGCAGCAACAGCTTATTCAATCTGAAAAGATGGCTTCGCTTGGTGAATTGACGGCGGGTATTGCCCATGAAATTCAAAACCCATTAAACTTTGTCAATAACTTTTCTGAAGTGAATGAAGAACTAATTAAAGAATTAAAGAATGAGGCCGTTATAGGTAACCTGGAAGAAGTGAAGGCGATAGCAAACGATATTGAATTTAATTCGGAAAAAATTAGTCATCATGGAAAAAGGGCCGATGCAATTGTAAAAGGAATGCTGCAGCACTCAAGAACGAGCAGCGGTCAAAAAGAACCAACAGATATCAATGCCTTAGCTGATGAGTATTTAAGGTTGGCTTATCATGGTTTAAAAGCAAAAGAAAAATCATTTAATGCGACGATGAAAACAGACCTTGATGAAACCATCGGTAAACTCACTATCGTTCCTCAGGAGATCGGAAGGGTTATTCTTAATTTAATTACAAATGCGTTTTATGCTGTTTCAGAAAAAAAGAAACGAGCAGGAGACGATTATGAACCAACTATTACAGTAATTACAAAAAAGATGAATGATACTATTGAAGTAATAGTAAAAGATAATGGCAATGGAATTCCTGCAAAAATTTTAGATAAGATTTTCCAACCATTCTTTACAACAAAACCCACAGGACAAGGAACAGGTTTGGGTTTATCTTTGAGTTATGATATTGTAAAAGCTCATGGAGGGGAGCTTAAAGTGGAAACAAAGGAAGGAGAGGGGACGGTATTTGTTATTCTTTTACCAACTTGAATTAATGGTTGCTAAGTTTTCAATATTAATAATATTAAGCTTTATTATTTTTTCTTTTAGCGAAAAAAGAGAAACAAATAATCCTTCGACATATAAAACAATTTCAGAAAAAGATCTTTTTGAGTCCGACGAAATACTTTCATTTACATTAAAGGGTAATGTGAAGGGTTTGCTAAATGACAGGGGAGAAACGCCAACATATCATCCAGTCACTCTTTCCTATAGAAATAAAGATAGCAGCGAAGTAAACATACCTGTGAAAATGAAAGCAAGAGGCCATTTCAGGAAACTAAAAGAGAATTGTAAATATCCGCCTTTGCAGATCAGCTTTCCAAAAGATGTTGATAGAGTTTCATCGGTATTCAGCGGCCAAAAAAAACTGAAACTGGTTATGCCTTGTGTCGGTGATGATTATATTATTCGTGAATGGCTTGTTTATAAGATCTACAATTTAATTACTCCAAAAAGCTTCAGGGTAAGGCTTGTGCGAATAGATCTCGAGGATACTAAAAGTAAAAAACAAGCAGCCTCATTCTATGGCTTTTTAATAGAAGATGAAAAGAATATGGCTGTGCGTAATAAAGCAATTGTAGTAGAACAGAAGCTCAGGCCCGAGCAAACAAAACAAGATGATTTTTTAACAATGGCTGTATTTCAATACATGGTTGGCAACACTGATTGGTCTGTACAATATTTGCAAAACATAAAATTGTTGAAAACAGATTCTTCCCCACAATTACTTACAGTGCCTTATGATTTTGATCATTCCGGAATTGTAAATGCTCCTTATGCTCAGCCGGCGGAAGAATTGTTGATGAAGTCCGTACAGGAACGTCGCTATCGTGGTTATTGCATGACGGATCTGAAAGTATTTGAAAAACCGATCGCATTGTTCAATAAGTTAAAGAGTGACATTTATAGTTTATTTACTGAATGCAGTTTGCTCGATGCAAAATATATTAAGTCAATTACAAAGTATCTTGATGAATTTTATGCAACGATCAATGATCCCAAAAGCTGGCAAAAGGATTTTGCTTATCCCTGTGATAAAAATGGAACAGGTAATATTGTGATCAAAGGATTGAGAGAAGATTGATCTAAAACCAAAATGGTTATTTATTTACTTACCATTTCTTCTGCACCGGTCCAATTCTTTGGAACTCCTTCACGCAAATATTTTTTTGTATTATTAAGAAAATAATGTGCAGTCAGGTCATCCGGATCATTTGTAAGAATTGTTTGGAAAATTTGTAATGCGTTTTCAAATTGCTGATCATGATAGGAACTCATTGCTTCATTGAATTGTGAAAGCGTTTGCAGTTTTCTTTCAAATTGCAATTCATCAAATCCATTAATGCATTCAACAATGCTAAGCAGGTTATTTTTTCCTTTCAGTTTTACACTACCAAGATGCCGGAAATGAAAATTATTTTGGCCATTCAAATATTCAAGTGTACGATCACTTAGCAACAAAGGAGATTTATAATATTTCGTGAGGCTTTCAATTCTTGCGGCTGTATTTACCGTATCGGAAATTGTTGCGGCATCCATTCTGAATTCATCACCAGTAATACCCATGATGAGTGACCCGGTATGCATGCCAATTCCCGCCCTGATAGAGGAAAGCCCAGCCTCTTTACGTTCTTTATTTAATTCATGAACGGCTTTTTGCATTCCCACAGCGGCACGTAGAGCATCTTCAGGATTTTCTGGAAAGATGGCCATGATCGAATCGCCGAGATATTGATTTATAAAACCATTATTTGATCTTATTACGGGACCAAGTCTTGCATTGAATGAAGAAACAAAACGAAAATTTTCTTCAGGCGTCATCTTTTCAGAAAGAGTTGTGAAGTCACGTATGTCTGTAAATAGAACAGTAACTATTTTTTCAACCTGGTCTCCAAGTTTTACGTCAGTCAATGTTTCTTTACCTAGTGACCTGATAAACTCATGCGGTACAAATTTCTTTGTTACTTCATGAATACGGAGCATGGCTTCTTCTCTTTCTCTTGCTTCACGAATATTTTTTTCATAAAGCATGGCGCTTTCAATAGCGGTGGATGATTGCAAGGCCAGTGTTACTAATAATTTTAAGTGTGCCGCTGAATATTGATCAACGTTTCTGCCCGCAAGAATAATAGCACCCATAATGCGATGCTTTACTTTCATGGCGGCATAAATAAGGGAATGTACATCATTTTCAATTATCCCTTTCTCTTTTAATAAAGACAGATCAGTAATGATCTCAGATTGACCGCTGAGACCGATCTTGAGCAGCACACCGGGATTGTGTCGAAGCTGTTCTTCATTAAAAAGTAGTTCACCTGATCTTGCAGGGACGCCTAATTGTTTTTTCTCTTCATTCCATAATACTATAACACCGCTGTCTGAAGGAATGGAATGTATAGCTTGTTCAAGTGTTAATTGTGCAATAACATCCGGATCGATTGTCTGTGTTAATTGTTCAGAGAAATTATAAATAACATTCAGTTCCTGGTAAAGATTGAGCACCTCTGTTCCCAACTTTTTTTTCTCAGCTTCTTTTTGTACTAAATAAACAAGAAGGTTTGCGATCGTCGAAGAGTTTTCATCGCCTTTTACCCAGCCGATAATTTCATTATCCAGGCTTATTGGAAATGAAGACCCCGGAGTTTCGGTTGAATTACCTAATAATAATTTTCCATTTTCATCTTCGATCCAAGTTGCTTCCTTTAGTTGATCCATTAAAGCCAGCACAGCGGAATTTATCTCGTTCTTCTTTCCGACTATATTTTTTAGACTAACTCTTGCCATAGCTTATCTCCTGTGGTGATTCTTGTAAACTGCCATCAGTTTTTTTAACTGATCATTATTTAATTCCCAAAACTTCTTTTGCTTTTGATAGAATTATTTCGGGATCAAAAGGTTTTGTCATATAAACATCAGCTCCGACTTCCTGTCCTCTTAGACGATCAAGTTCCTGTCCTTTTGCTGTAAGCAATACGATAAAAACATCTTTCAATTCCAACTCTTTTTTTACACGACGACATACTTCCATGCCATTCATTTTTGGCATCATCACATCTAAGAACACAAGTTTCGGGTTTTCTTTTTGAATAATTTCCAATGCGATCTCTCCGTTCTCGGCCGTTAAAAATTCTACGCCTTCATCTTCCAGTTCTTCTAATGTTTGCTCGATTAGCATACGGATATGTGCTTCATCGTCTACAATTAAGATCTTTTGTTCCATTTTTTATTGATCATTTTTTAAGTTATAAATATTTATTGATATACCAGGAATAAAACATTCTCCAATCCTTTTTCAAAGCGGATGGTTTGTACAATATCCTGTTTGCCTGAAAGAACTGAATTGATAATAATAATATCCGGCTGATTGGCAATTGCTTTTTCCAGCAATTCTTTTTCATTTGCCTCCATTACTGAATAACCTTTTGTCTTCAGTACTTCAGTAAGTGTGTTAACAGTAGCAATGTCCTGGTCAACCACCATCACTTTCTTTTTTGATTTGCCTTGTTCCAACAAACTTCCAATTTCACTAAAGAGTAAACCAGTATCTATTGGTTTTGTAAGATACCTGTCAACACCGATCCTGAATCCTCTTGTTTTATCCTGTACAATAGATAAAACTATGATCGGTATATCCATTGTTTGCGGATCGTTTTTCAATACAGCAGCCACATCAAAACCATTCATCTCCGGCATCATTATATCGAGAATGATAAGATCTGGCCGTTGTTTTCTTACAGCAGCTAATGCTTCTTTTCCATTGCGGGCTTCTTCAATAGAATAGCCTGCATCACCCAACTCTTGTTGAAGTAATGAACGAATTGAATCATCGTCATCAACAATAAGGATCGTAGATGCTTTACCTATGATATTGATATGTGATTGTGCTACCTGTTCTTTCAATTGCTTTACTAAGTCATCCAGGTGCATTGGACGGGCAACACCATTTGTTTTAGTAACTGGTAAAGCAAAAGAGAAAGTACTTCCTTTTCCGACTTCGCTTTCCAGCCAGATCCTTCCGCCATGATGTTCAACTATTTCTTTACAGATCGGTAAACCAAGACCAGTTCCTTTTGGTTTATCAGTTAATGTATCTCCCCCAACCTGTTTGAATTGTTCAAACACAGCACCAAAATCTCCAGGCGCAATGCCAATACCTGTATCACTTATACTGACAACGATCTCATCTTTTTTCTGTGACACAGTACATGTGACAGAACCTTTGTCGGTAAATTTTACTGAATTAGAAATCAGGTTGATAATAACCTGTATGAGTTTATCCCTGTCGCCGGTAATAGCTGGAAGATCTGCATCGATATTTTTCACCAGCTTCAATGCTTTTTGATCAAACAATGAAGAAGTAGCGGCAATAGCCCTTTCAGCTACTTCGGAAATAGAAACACTCTCCTGGTTCCATTCCATTTTGCCGGCTTCAATTTTTGCAAGATCAAGTACATCATTTATTAAATGTGTTAATCTTTCGCCTTCAGAAATAACTACATGAAGATTTTCTGAAATTTGCCCAATAGTTTTTTCTGTCTTCGGATCTTTTTTATCTACTATCGGGAATATTTTTTCTTCTAATCTTTTCCTGATAATTTTTGCAAAACCAAGTACAGACGTGAGTGGCGTTCTCAATTCATGACTTACGGTGGAAAGAAATGCACTCTTTGCTTCATTTGCTTTTTCTGCAGCTTTACCAGATGCTTCTGCTTCCATCTTTGCAAGCCTTACGTCTTCAAAAAGTGTAGCATTGTTTAATGCAACCCCAACTGAAGAAGCAATCGTTGATAAAAGGCGAAGATCATTTTCATTAAAACGATTTTCACTCTCCGTGCTTTGAACGCTTAGCACACCAATGTTCTCCTCACCAACCGGAATAGGTACACCAAGATACGAGGCAGCAGGAACGCCTATCTGTTGAATTCCCATTTGTAATCTTAATTCCTGCAGATCTTTATTAATAAGCAATGGCTCACCATTCAGAATAATTTTTGAAGTAAGTCCTTCCCCTAGTTTAAGCGGCGCCATGTTATCGCCATACTGATAAGGGAAATTGATGATCCTGGTCTTAGGATTTAATAAAGCGAGATAAACAATATTGGCTCTGAACAGATCTTTCAATTGGTCGCCAACCATTTTAATAAGATCATCAGCATTTAATTGTGAAGCCAATGCTTTGCTGATACTGTTTACGGTGCTTAATTCTGCAGCTCTTTGTTTTGCTTCAGCTAATAAGCGATTTGATTCATCAAAGAGACGGGCATTTTCCAATGCCACACTCATACTATTAGTAAGTGTCGTCAATAATCTAAGATCAGAATCTGTAAATGCGTTTTCCTTTTCTACGTTTTGAAGACTTACTGAACCTTTCACAACATCACCAACTATCATTGGAACAAACAAAGCAGACTTTGGCGGCAAACCTTTACTTACTCCGGGGCTTCCATGTTTTTGAGCCGTTTCAACATAGTTTTCATTTATTAATAAAGGCTGTTTGGACTTTATAAGAAGTTTGTTGGCCCATATAATCGGTCGTGGATTGCTATAATGTCGTTGTCCTTTTTCGATCACAAATTGCCAATGTTCCATTTCCGTCCGGAGATCGAATGTGCGGATAAGAACGGTTTGCGTATCGAAAAGATCGCAAATACGATGTCCAACAAGATCATAAATTGCCTGCATGTTCATTTCTCTTACCAAGCCTTCCTGTACACTATTAATAACAGCTAATTCAGCAGTACGTTGTTCTGTTTCTTTTAATAAGCGATTTGTTTCATCAAACAATCTTGCATTTTCTAAAGCCACACTCATACTGTTGGTGATAGTAGTAAGTAAACGCAGGTCTGAATCAGTAAATGCATTTTCTTTATCGACATTCTGCAGACTCACGGAACCTTTTACAGCATCGCCTACCATCATCGGGACAAATACTGCCGACTTCGGTGATTGACCAGCCACAACACCAGTACCCCCATGCATTTTGGCGGTTTCAACATAATCTTTCCGGATATCAAGTGGCTTTTTGGTTGATATAAGTTGCTTGCTATTCCAGTTAAATGGTCTTGGCTGAACATATCCCCGTTCACCTTTTTCTATTGCATATTGCCAATGCTCAAAACCTGTTTGATGATCAAATGTGCGGATGACGAGAGTTTGTGTATCGGGAAACAATTTGCAAAGACGATCACCAATGAGTTCATAAATGCCCTTCATGTCGAGTTCTTTTGCTAAACCTTCCTGCACACTATTAATAACAGCCAACTCAGCAGTACGTTGTTCTGTTTCTTTTAATAAACGGTTTGTTTCATCAAAGAGTCTTGCATTCTCCAATGCAACACTCATGCTGTTGGTAATTGTTGTCAATAGCCTAAGGTCAGAATCACTGAAAGCATGCTCTTTGTCAACATTCTGTAAACTAATGGAACCTTTTACAACATCCCCAACCATCATTGGCACAAAAACAGCTGATTTAGGAGGCTGGCCTTTAGTGACACCAGTACCGCCATGCATTTTTGAAGTTTCCACATAATTTTCCCTGATGTCAATTGGTTTTTTTGTTTCTATAAGACTTTTGTTTGCCCACATGAAAGGCTGGGGATTTACATCTAAGTGTACACCTTTTTCAATAGCGTATTTAAAATGTTCTAATCCTGTTTCATGTTCAAATGTTCTTATCACCAATGTTTGTGTATCGGGGAAAAGTTCACAAAGCCGATCACCAACAAGATCATAAATGCCCTGCATATCTAACTCTTTCGCTAAGCCTTCCTGCACACTATTAATTACTGCAAGTTCTGCAGTACGTTGTTCTGTTTCTTTTAATAAACGGTTTGTTTCATCAAAGAGTCTTGCATTTTCCAATGCAACGCTCATGCTATTTGAAAGTGTTTCAAGCAAACGAACATCCGAATCCTGAAAGGCATCATCTTTATCTACATTCTGTAAACTGATATAGCCAGTCACATTTTCCCCAACTGTCAACGGTACAAACATGCCTGATCGCATAGGTTTAGTTCCGGGCAAAGCTGAACCACCAAACCATTTTTCTGCTTCATGCAGGTTATGAATAACTACTTTTTGTTTTGACGTGATGAGGTGCTGTCTTAATTTGTCATAGGGTCTTGGGTTCAAATAAAATCTTTGCCCTTCTTCCATTACATATTTAAAATTTTCGGATTTGTTTTCCTGGTCAAAGGTTGCGATAATGACAGCCTGTGAATCGAACACATCACGTATCTTATTTCCAACCATGTCATAGATTGCCTGCATATCCAATTCTTTCACCAGTCCTTCCTGTACACTGTTGATAACACCGAGTTCTTCGGCTCTTTGTTTTAATTCATGCGTTCTTTGTTCAACAACTTTTTCCAGCTCACGATGTTTTTCCTGAAGTTGTCTTGTACGCCAGCGAACGATAGCGTAAATAATTCCAACTGCTGCGAGCACATATAGTGCATAAGCCCACCATGTAGCATACCAGGGGGGGGCAACGATAAATTTATAAGCAGCTTCAGGACTTTCTACATCATAAATATTTTTTGCTTTTACACGGAATGTATATGTCCCTGCAGAAAGATTTCCGAATTCACGGAAAGTTTGTTTGTTCCATTCAGACCAGCCTTTATCGTGTCCTTCCAGATAAGTGGAAAAAAGCGTTTCATTTTCCTGCTTGAAAAAAGGCGCTGAATATTGAAAACGAACAGAGTTCCAATTATGATTGAATTCTGCTTTATCTGCCGTAGGTGCATATCCTGAATAGTAAACAGAATCCTCATTGAGTGTGATACCACGGATAATGGTATTGAAAGATTTTCCGGACGTTTCATTAAGATCGCCATCATATCTTATTATTCCTTCTCTGCCAGCGAACCAAATTATATTCTTTCCATTGTTATCTGTAGAAGTAGTAACAGCCCAAACAGGATAATTTTTTCCAAGCTCTCTAAATGGAGCATCAATGATCTTGAGACTGCCATCATTTGTTTTTAGTTTTGCAAATACACCAGTACCGAGATTAGCCCAAATATTTCCTGAATTATCTAATGCACTAATAACCGCAGCATCAGCATCTGGATCTATATAATTTTTTACAAATGCAGTTGTATCCCTGGTAAAACGATCGTTTTGCTCATCAAAAATAAAAACTGAATCTTTCTGAGAATAAAAATATGTCTTATCCTCAAAATCAGTAATAAATATATTTTTTACCGGAAGCCCTTGTTTATAATTGTAAAGCGTAAAAGATTTTTCTGTGACAGTTACTTTACCATTTTTTCTATCGGGCTTTACTAGTTTCAGTTCACCGGGGTTATCGCCTGCGATCCAGAGATCTCCATTTTTTGTTTCACTAAAATAACCAGCTGAAGAAGATAATCCCTCAGCATATGATTCAACATTATAACTACCAGATGCCGGATGATAGCGTACGATCGCTAGTCCATTTCTCAGATCGCAATAAAGTACTGTTGTGTCAATTTTTGATCTTAAAATTTGGGTAAGATGAAAATCATAATTGACACCGGGAATAACCGGAATAACTTTATTCCCTGAAATTTTCAATAATCCTTTTTCAGCTCCGGAAACAAGAAGATCATTTCCGTTTTTTAAAAAACCATTTGAACCTGATTGCCCACCGGTACCTTGCAATTTTTCAAACCTGTTATTGGATCTGTTTAGCATAAAGAGCCCATTATTGGTTCCTGCATAGATCACTCCATTGTCGCTGCCAACAGAAAAAACAGTTTTTGAAGGCAATCCCATTGACTCATTATAATAAGTAAGCGAGGAACGAAGATCTAGTTTTGCAATTCCATTGAACAAAGGCATCCAAAGAATGCCACGACTGTCTTCAAAAACGTAGTCTACTGAATTATCCTGGAGTCCAACAGACTTGTCGATCCGTTGAATAAGCTTTCCCTGCTTATCAATAATAACCATTCCATCATTAAAAGTATTAATGGCTATTAATCCATTACTAAGGATACGACCGCCATAAAGACTGGTATTGAAAATATAATTATCAGCTTCTGTTTTAAATGGAGTAAAATCTTTTCCATCGTATAAGAAAAGACCCTGGGTCCTTGTGCCAATAAGCAATTGATCCTTGTCAAAAGGCAGGATTGCGTAAATACGTTCATTGGCAAACTTTTCTCCATTAGGTACTACGTGAAAACTATCGTTTTTTAAAATAGTTAACCCTCGTGTCCATATTCTACAGTAATATTTATCACCAACCAAAGCACCCACATGAAACCCTTCTTTACTTTCAAGTACACGAAAAGATTTGTAATCCCATATTAATATCCGGTTGTTTGACCTGAAAAGAACATTCCCATCATTTAGAGTGTTTGTTTCCCATACCACACCAAAATTTCTTTTGTCCTGGGGCAACTTATCTTTCAGTGAAATGAATTCCAGTTTTCCTTTTTTTCCGGGTGCCAGGTATCCAATATCCCCATTTGTTGCCACATACATTTTTCCATCTTTCCCAATAGTTAATGCTCTCGTTTCTCCAATGCCCGAGGGTCGTATCAATTCCCAACTCTGACCGTCAAAAGCAAGAATACCCCGTGTATTGGCAAAATACATTACACCTTTATCATCTTCGGCCGCCCACCAATTCACACCATCGGCATTATAATCCTGGTAGCGGTAATTAGTAATAAACGGCAAACCTTTGGTATCATTCTGTGCAAAAAGAGGAGTTGAGAATAGTAAGCCCAGGCATGCTATTAGAATATAACAACATAAATAAAGCCAGTAAAAGGCTTTGATTTTTCTCATAATAGTAATTTAATTAAGCAGACTTTTCATTGGAACAAGGCAATAAGAATTTCGAGAGGGTAGCGACAATCTATTAGTCTCTAAATGTATAGAAAATTCTCTGAAACAAGACTTGAAATATAAGCGTAGGAAGTTCTTTATAAACCAAGTATAGACTTCAATTTCGGATAACCTGTTCGGCTTACAGGAACTTTTGCACCGGAGCGAAGTATGGCTATATGATTGTCTTTTTCGTAAGGATCAATTCTTGTGATCTGTTGAAGATTTATAATATAAGAACGATGTGAACGGACAAATTGGGAAGGATCGAGCACTTGCTCAAAATGACTCATGGTTTTATTTTTCAAAAAATAACCTTCTTTGGTAAATACTTTTACAAAGTCATCAGCAGCTTCTAAATAAAAGATATCCTGTACGGGAATTATCTTGATCTTACTTCCGTCTTTAATTACTATTCGTTGATTTTGAGGCGCAGTCATTGCAACATCGTCCAGTAATTGTTTTGTTTGCTTTTCACCAGCTGAATTATTTTTTTGCTCTCTCCATTTTTTAATTGCTTTTTCAAAACGATCCTGGTTAAAAGGTTTTAATAAGTAATCAATAGCATGTGCCTCGAATGCTTTAATAGCATATTCATCAAATGCTGTAGCAAAAATTACTGCAGGTGGATTTTCGATGAGTTCCAACATTTCAAAACCATTGATCTTGGGCATTTGAATATCAAGAATGATAAGATCGGGTTTGTATTGCTGAATGGCTTTCACTCCTTCATATCCATTGCTGCATACCTGTGATACTACAAGGTCAGGAAAGTTTTGTATGTATTCGATCACAATACTTCTTGCCAGTGGCTCATCATCAATGATTATTACTTTGCTGCTCATGCCTGTGGAATTTTAATTGTTGTCGTAAAGATATTTTCTTTTGCTTCGGTACTTACCAGGTCGTTTCGTGCAAACAATAAATATAATCTTCTGTGCACAGATTGTAATCCAAAACCTGTGCCTTTTGGCGCCGAGGTTTCAGGATCAAATGGGTTTGTAACTGTAATTACTAAATTATTTTCTTCTCTTACAGCTTTTAAACTGATCTCAATATCATCAACTGTATCATACAAACCGAATTTAATTGCATTTTCCATAACAGGTTGTAAAAGCAATGCGGGTAATTTTAATTCATCAAGAGATTCATCATATTCAATACTTGTTGCAAGCCGATGCCCAAATCTTACTTTTTCAATATCGAGATAGAGTTGCAGGTATTGAAGTTCTTCTTTTAATGTTACCCACTGGTGTTCTTCTTTTTTTATAGTTCCTCTTAAAAAATCAGAAAGCTGCTGCACCATCTTTCTTGCCTCCTGCGGTCTTGAACCGATCAGCGCATTGATACTATTTAAACTATTGAAAAGAAAATGCGGCTGCAATTGTTGGCGTAATTTAAAAAGTTCAGCTTCCTTCGATAATTTTTCAGCATCCTGTTTTCTTGTTTCCTGTTCACTTTGTTCCTGCCAATTATACCAAATGACACTGATAAGAATGACACATCCGAGCAAAAGAAAATCAAGGCTGCTGCGAACCCATAAAGAGCGGTTGAAAAAAATTATGTACTCCTCATTAGCTGCATAAATGTTTTTTAAAATAACTTTTGTAATTAAAATAACAATAACAGTAATTAATAAGCACCAGGTTAAAAGGTGAAAATACTTTTCTTTTTGCGGCAAATAATAATGAAGCATCATGATCACGAGTAAGCAAGCAAGTATCAACAACGTGTCATTTATTGCGCCGTCAACTATAGCCATTGACCAGCTTAATCCAAACCAGCGCAGCAATAATACATGATCAATAAATATTATTAACCAGCAAATGCTGAAGATGACCCTGAATCTTGTTACAGAAAATGGAGAAGTTGCCATGCTTATTTATACCAGTTCCAAAAGTTGATGTGTGTCTGAATGAAGAATGCCTTCTGCCTTTTTATTTATCACTTCTGTATACAGGTCGCCATCGTCTTTTTCTTCAATGCGTGAATAAAGCTCAGCGCCATCGATCATTTCTCCGATCTTATAAAGCTCACTTACATTAATAAATTGCCATTGTACCAATTCCTGTTTCAGGTTATAAAACTTCTCTTCTTCTTTTTTCCCTGTTTGCTGCGCTTTATAAAAAGCTTCGTCTTTAGTTGTTGCATAGATCAAACGGAGTTGTTCATCAAATTGTGGAGTATGATCACCATCGCCACAAATGATTCGATACACGATTTTAGCAAGATACCAGTTCATATCAGTAAGGTTATGGTTTATGATTAAAAACTTTTTATTTCGATGCCACCAAAGATGACAGTTCCTCTTATATATAATGTTTTTTCAGTAACCTCTGTTATTGTTTGCATTCTTCTTTTATCCTCAATACCACCAAAAATTGTAACGGCTTCAGATTTTACTGCCCAGTTTGATGGTACAAGTAATTTGGTGCCGCCGAATATTGTAGTGAGTTCGATAATTGAAGTGCCAGTGAAATCTGCTTGCGAAAGATCTAATTCAGTTCCGCCGAAAATATTTACCAGGTCGCCCCCTTTGAAATTTTTTGAAATGACGATCTTTTTTGCACCGCCAAAAATAGAAGTACTATCAACAAAATCTTCTTTTGAATAATCAATGTCCTCGCTAAAAAATGAATCGCTTGCTCCTTCGGTTTTTTTTGTCCCATCCCATTTCCATCTGCGACGTGGACGAAGGATAATAAATGCACCAACTACAATTAATACTACGGGCCAAATACGGTTGAAGGAAAATTCAGGAAAAATGTCTCTGAGAAGAAAAATACCACCAACAAGTAATAATACTAACCAGGCACCACCGCGAAAATTATGACGAATACCAATGAATAACCCGAATGCTACCAACATCATCTGCCAACTAAACACCCAATCAGGAAAATCAGGGATGGTTGTTCTCATCAAAGCGACAACACCAATGATGAGTATGAAAACTCCTGTCAATATATTATTATTCCTACCACTTATTATCCCAAACTGTCCTTGCTGGCCGGATCCACAACGCTCTTTCCATCTTTCTTCACGTCTTTTTCTCCTCTCTTCCTTTCTTTGTTCCCGGGAATCTTGTATCTCTGTCATAGTTGTAAATTTTATCAAATCTATGACGGCAATGTAGAACAGACAATGGGAGAGAGGTAATAATGGGGCAGATGTCGGTGAATGACGGGAAAAGGCCGGTGAAAAAGGGCGAATAATTTCACCTATATAGAAGAAGTAGATTATCAGGACATAGAAATACCCCACTCAAGACTATAAGTGTCTTTGCTTTCTTTTATGCATGTAAAGAGGAAGCTTGTAATAAAAGGCATATTGATTTGGGTGTTCCTGGTTTCTATCGCCATAGTACCACTTACATAAGTTTCATTGGATGAAGTTTCAAGTGCATCTTTAACACCCAATTTTTTATCGATACCAGTGTAATTATGACGTAATGCTAATTTTTCAACCATATCTTCAAGAAATGCTTCTTCGTCGATAGTTGCTTTGATGCGTAGAGTCTTTTTCATGATCAAGTGACTTAGAGGGGTTACAATCATCTGATTCCCTTGTCACTTGCCTTTAATCACAGATGCTTGTTCCTTTCTGTCTTATTATATGATGCCTTAATCTTCAAAATGGTTATAAATGATTTGTGAAAATTCTGAAAAATAACTTTAAGAACTAATTGATCCTGTTCATGAAAGCGAATAGCTCCAGGTTATTTTGTAATTATTTCCTTTTTCTTTGGTGCAAACCACACCAAAATTCGTTTCCACCGGGATGCTGATGTGTTTAACATTGCTAATGTTATCATCTAAATAATCGATCTCGATAGTTCCTTGTACAGGAGAGTGTTCGCAACACCAGCTAAAGCTTTCAAAATTTTCCCATAAAACACCGCCATTCAATTGGCCTTTTTTGCCAAAGTATTTTTCTGCATGATGCATACTATTTATATGCTCCTCAATAAGACTTTCGGCAAGCCTGGTGTTAGTTTCTACAGTTGTTATTGGTATCCTTTTCATAAAACCATTTTTTGACTTTAAGATCATATCCGCTACAAATAATCCAAGCGGAGTGCCAGATTTTTTTGGGGTAAAATCGGTCTTGTAAAAGCATTGCCCTTTAGTTTGCGTTTAAATTGTAAGAAGGGCTGATTGGTTTGCGCAATATTTTTCCCACTATTTTGAAAGCGGTCTACATCGGTAGGAATAAAAAAGCCTGACAGAAACTGACAGGCTGTATAAGTTATGAGAAAATGTCTTTAAGAAATAAATTGGAATTTATCTCCGTCAAATAAACCTTTATCACTCAATTTTAAATGTGGAATAACCAGCAGCGCCATAAAAGAAAGTGTCATAAATGGGGCTGATAAAGTAGAACCTAATTCTTTTTTAACCATTTCATCAATAGCAGTGTATGATTCGGCAACTTTATAGCCATCCTCATTACTCATTAATCCCGCAACAGGCAATGCGAGAACCATTTCTTTTTTATCACTAACTGCACTTACTCCTCCTTGTTTTTCTATGACAAGGTTTACTGCTTTACAAATACTTTCATCATCCACACCAACTGCAACAATATTATGACTGTCGTGAGCAACAGAAGAAGCGATGGCTCCTCTTTTCAACCCAAAATTTTTGATGAATGCTTTTGCGATTGGAGCTTTATTATACCGATTTACAACAACAATTTTTAAAATATCATTTTCCGGATTACTCTCAAGTAAACCATTTCTAACCTTTACAACTGTAATACTTTTTAATAATTTATTGGTGATGAGTTGTCCGTCCAATGCTTCAATAATATTTACCTGTTCTATGTTTTCTTCTTCACCATATTTATTGAGCAAGTATTGAAAATCGGTGACTTCTTTTTTATCACAGGAAAAATTATTTATTATTTCTGATTTCCCACTTTCAATTTTTGACTTGCCGTTTTCGGCTACCAACTCTCCGTTAATAAATGTCTTTACCACTTCAAATTTTTCCAGATCCTTCACAACAATAAAATCTGCTGCATCACCTTCTTTTAATAAGCCTACATCGAGTTTATAATGCAATACAGGATTTACACAAGCGGCTTGCATTACCTTATATACATTTATACCTTTTGCCACCGCTCTTTCACATAATTGATTAATATGACCTAATGCTAAACTATCAGGATGTTTATCATCACTGCAAAACATCATTTGGTTTGGATAATCATTCAGGAGTTCGATCAAGGCTTCAAAATTTTTTGCAGCACTGCCTTCACGGATGATGATCTTCATTCCGTTTTGTAACTTATCTAATGCTTCTTCTTTTGTAAAGCATTCATGATCCGTAGTGATACCGGCAGCTATATACTGTTTTGCTAAATCACCTCTCAATCCAGGAGCATGACCATCTACAGGTTTTAATAAACGATGTGCGGCTGCGATCTTTTTCATTACTTCTTCATCTTCATTCAGCACACCCGGGAAATTCATCATCTCACTCAGGTATTTTATTTCGTCTCTTTGCAGAAGCTTTTCTACATCACCCGAATCAAGTGTTGCTCCGGCTGTTTCAAAAATAGTAGCGGGTACACAACTTGGGGCACCAAAATTAAATTTGAATGGAACTGTTTTTCCATTTTCGATCATGAATTCAACTCCTTCCATTCCACATACATTTGCTATTTCATGGGGATCACTCACTGTTGCAACAGTGCCATGCACAACAGCCAATTTTGCGAATTCCGAAGGAACAAGCATGGAGCTTTCTATATGGACATGGGCATCGATAAAACCAGGAAGAATGTAATTTGATGTTTGATCCCGATGGCTATCGGGATCGGGGTTTGATGTTATTGAAATTATTTTGCCATCATTTACAACCACTTCAGCCGGGTAGATCGTCTGCTGGTGGATATCCACTAAGTTTGCCCGTATCGAAAATGAACCATTCATGAGAAAAATATTTAAATCTAATCACGGGTAACAAGGATACGCTAATTTCGGTGACATTTTCAAAAAAATAAACCATTAATATGAAACTAATCAGAACGTCAGCGATTGCAATTGTGGCAATGCTGGTATCAGTTTTCACCTTTGCGCAAACAGCTGAAGAAATAGTAGCAAAACATATAGAAACTATTGGTGGCGCTGCTGCCTGGAAAAAAGTCAACAGCTTTTATTATGAAGGGAAAATGACAGTGCAAGGTGCTGAAGTAAATGTAACATTGACTACATTAAATGGAAAAGGAGTTCGGCAAAACATTTCTGTTATGGGGATGACAGGCTACCAGATCATTACTCCCACTGCCGGTTGGAATTTTATGCCCTTCCAGGGACAGACAACCGTGGAAGCAATGACAGCAGATGAATTAAAACAATCGGCAGATGATCTTGATGTGCAGGGTAAATTAATAGATTATAAATCCAAAGGAAATACAGTAGAATATCTTGGAAAGGATGATGTAGAAGGAACAGAATGTTTCAAACTTAAGATAACAACAAAAGTGGGTAATGTGGAAACTATATTTATCGATCCCAAATCATATTATATAGTTCGTTCCGTTGTAAAAAGAACTGCTAATGGCCAGGAAAGCGATGTGCCGACCAACCTTTCCAATTACAAAAAACTTCCTGAAGGAATTGTGATACCGTTTTCAATAACGTTACCTTTTGGTGAACTGGTAATTTCAAAAGCGGAAGTAAATAAGCAAGTGGATGAATCTACATTCAAGCCCTCAAATTAAGATCTCAACTTAATAATAATATCCCGTTCCGAAATTTAAGGGACGGGATTTTCTTTTTCACTAACTTCAAAAAAACTCATAAGAATGGAAAGAGCAAATAATAAAAAGCATTGGATAGTTTTTATTTTCCTGTTTATGCTTAAAGCATTGAATGCGGATTCACAGATAAGCTCCGCAACGTTTGGTATGATGGAAGCAAGATGGCTCGGACCTGGTACTATGAGTGGACGTATCTCAGCTATTGAAGGAGTGAATGAGGATGGTAAAACAATTTATGTGGGTACAGCCGGGGGTGGTATCTGGAAAACCACAAATGCAGGCGCCTCTTTCAAACCCATCTTTGATAAATACTGTCAATCCATCGGAGCCATTGCTATCGATCAGAAGAATCCGAAAATAATTTATGCAGGTACCGGTGAAAGTAATATGCGTAATTCGGTTTCTATCGGCAATGGACTTTATAGATCAAACGATGCTGGTGAAAACTGGACAAAGATCGGACTTGACAGCACGGAGCATATTTCCAAGATCATCATTGATCCTAAGAACTCAGATATAATTTATGTAGCCGCACCCGGCCCGCTTTGGAGTGACGGCAGCAGTCGTGGATTATATAAATCAACGGATGCAGGTAAGACATGGAATAAAATTTTATATATAAATGAAAAAACGGGTTGCGCTGATATTGCTGTTGATCCTTCAAACCCGGAGATCATTTATGCAACAACCTGGGAATTTCGCCGGCAACCTTATTCATTCAGTTCGGGAGGACCCGGTAGCGCCATATATAAAAGTACTGATGCAGGTAAGACATGGAAGGAGTTGACAAAGGGATTACCGGCAAAACCTTTTGGTCGGGTAGCACTAACACTGGCGCCAAGTGCTCCGCAAAATCTTTTAGCGATCGTTGAGTCAAATAACACTGGCCTTTACATATCATCTGATGGAGGCGAAAACTGGAAACAGCAAAGTGCAACATTTAATGTGGTATCAAGACCATTTTATTTCAGCACCCTTGTTATCGATCCAAAAGATCCAAAAAGGGTTTATCGGCCGGCGCTTAGTTTTTCTTATTCAAGTGATGGCGGTTTTTCATTTGTTGATGCAAGCGGTGAAGGTGGTTGGGTTCATAGTGATCATCATGCCTTATGGATAAATCCAAACAATACAAATCAAATGTATCTTGGAACTGATGGTGGAGTTTATGTAAGTCTTGATCGTGGTGCTACATGGACATTCAATCAAAACTTACCTGTCGGCCAGTTTTACCATGTGGCTGCAGACAACAAAGACCCTTATAATGTTTATGGAGGATTGCAAGACAATGGAAGCTGGTTTGCACCTTCCGCAAAACCCGGTGGTATTACTAATGGAGATTGGAAAGCTATTTTTGGAGGTGATGGATTTTGGGTAACACCTGATCCTAATGATCCTAACACTGCTTATGCTGAATCTCAAGGTGGCAATGCAAACAGGATAAATCTTACAACATTTAAATCAGTTTCCATAAAACCACAAGAGGGTCTGAATGAAGAAAAATTCAGATGGAACTGGAATACACCGATCGTTTCGGGAACGAAAAATAAAAAGAACCTCTACATGGGCTCGCAATATTTGTTCAGATCAAATGACCGCGGCGCTAACTGGAAAAAAATATCTCCTGATCTGACAACGAATGATAAAATGAAACAACAGCAGGAAGAAAGTGGGGGACTTAGTGCCGATAATACTTCAGCAGAGAATCATTGTACCATTTTCGCAATTGCTGAATCACCATTGGATGAAAATTTAGTTTGGGCAGGAACAGATGATGGCAATCTTCAATACACAACCAATGGTGGTGGCTCATGGATAAACGTTGCAAAAAATTATGCAGCTGCTGGCATTCCTGCACTAACATGGGTCAGCAGTATTGAACCTAGCCGTTTTGATAAGAATATTGTGTATGCAACATTTGATAATCATATGTACGGCGATCACAAAACGTATTTGGGGAAATCAACTGATATGGGTAAAACGTGGAAGC
>Ga0193738_1000069_pt1 | contig 64661 bp, 35 predicted proteins | sample L2a1metaG_FD_144927 | JGI IMG/M metagenome (GOLD analysis project Ga0193738, IMG submission 144927) | Soil microbial communities from a riparian zone of the East river system, Colorado, United States - L2a1 | ecosystem: Environmental > Terrestrial > Soil > Riparian zone | place: USA: East River... | reverse complement strand
CGCTGGAATGTGTAACTCCTCCTCCGCTGTATTGCAAAGCATCACTTGCCCAGATAGCAGCGTATGCATCATATAAACCATCGCTATCAGCATCAAAGTTTTTCTTTTCCCATGCAAGATGTCTCTTTAACAGCGGCCACATTTTTTTTACATAGCCAATATCTCCTGTATAATTAAAGTGATTCAGTAACTGGTCAATGAAACCAAGATTCATATCGTAGTGATGGGCGCCGATATAACCATTCGGATTACGGGTTATATATCCTTCACTGAATAATTGTGTTCCAACTTTCTCAATATGTCTTGCAAGATTTAATGCTGTATCCATAACTACTCCTGTTGTGGCAGGCGTTGTGAGTTGAGACTTTGCATACGCATCAAAATGTATCCTGGCCCTGTCATGCCATCCCAACGGATCGGCTACATAAGCTCCCCGCCAGCCGGGTAAACGCATACGCCATGCAATAGCTCCATGCATATAAGTAGGATCTTCCCAAATTCCATCAGCTGCTACAGATAATGCGCTACCTAATGTATTCAAATATTTATCTGGTGTTTTGATCTTGATACGATCGGCAATTTTCTGTCTTGCAGTTTCGGCATCATTAAATTCCTGTTCTGCACTTTGTGTAACGGCAGTGACTGTATTATGTAAAAGAAAATATTCTTCCCTATTCTTTAGCAATAGCTTGCCAGTAACACAAAAATCTTTTTTAGCTGTTATAGAACTATTAAATGCTTCATCGAGGTTGGAAGCATCCATTAGCTGAATAGTGGAAGAAGAGGGGAAATAACCAGTGATCATCTTTGCTTCCTTAGGAATTTCACCGGTTAACTGATTTTCAGGTTTTGTTTGAATTTCATATCGCTCTGCTTCGGTCAGCACTTTACCTGTTCCGTAACTTAAGATGAATTTGTCTTTCAACAACTGGTAACGGTTATCCGTACAGTTCTCTGCTTTCAAATAAAAAGAGGATTCAGGATCGGCTCCTACATCACCATCTCTTGAAAATTTTTTTCCGGAAGCTCCACCATAGACCCATACCAATTGAACATCTTCTGTAATATTTTCAGATCTGATCTTTACATTCATTCCCTCTGCATTACTTAATGCTAAAACGGTTATAAACAATTTCCCTTTTCCCAACAGCTCATCTTCAATTTCATACATCATGCTGCCGGCACGGTATATTGCTTTTATTTTTTGTGCAGAGATCAGCCATTTATGTTGCGATGCATTGATCAAACCAAAACGAAGATTACCTCCCATTCCCGGCATATACATTGCAAATTCCGGCAGATCACCTGCTTCTACTCTGAATGCAGTGTTGGTTCCATATAATGCACGGGTAAAACGACGATCTCCATTTTCAATTACAAAATCATTCCCTTCTGGATGATAGCGAACTGTTCTCTCCTTGTCATGCCATAGCTGTTGAGAAAAAATACTTTTCCCGATAAATAAACAAATGATCAAAAGAATTTTTCTCATTGATAACATTGCTGAGGTCTAAAACATTTTTTTTAATCCTTCCCATTTCACTTTCCAATCTTTCGGGAATCCGATATTGATTTGTTTATCTGCATCCGCACCAGTACACATTAATGCAACCGCATTCAATACGCCACCATTTCCAGGCAAGTAAATTGTCAAACGTTCATCCTGGTAATTATGTCCATTGATCAAATAGGTATTTGTTTTGATCGGCATCAGTAATGCATCAACTGCTTTTTCACCAAGATGCAATCTTGCCGCAGTCATAGCGGTCAATGGAAAATCCCAACCCCATGTATCATTCCATTTCCAGACTTTCCAAACAGTATCCAATGTATTTTTCATTATCGTGGTATTCAAACCATGAACGGCTGGCAAACTACTGTAAGCACCAAGAACAGCAGGATGATCTGTAAGGTATCTTGAATTGGGTTCGTAGCAATCAGGTGTACTTTCAGTAGCCAGATATACATTATTTATTTGTGGCAATGGCGCAAGATTATTAATGATCTCATCCCATTTTTTATCTCGTGGCAAACCTAACCGCTTCTTCCACTCCTGTGCTTTTTGCAAAGCCCAGCTCCAATATGCCAACTCATAAGTCGGATTGAAAGTAGTAACTGCATCAAAACATTCCTGGGCTGGTATCAATCCTTTTCCGAGGTTATATTTTTTTGTTTTGGCATCATAACTCGGGAATGAAGCCATGAAATCAGCAGTGGCAAACAAAAGGTCTTTGTATTTATTTAAAACTTCTTTTGTTGGTTTACTGCGATAAAGTAGTTCCGCCATATAAATAAAATGCGGTTGTTGCCAAATAAGAAATGCGCCTACTGATGATGGTGACTCATTACCATCATTGTCTGTCATCTTTTGCCAGCGTAGACCATCAAAGCCCTGCCGCTTTGCAATAAGCTTTGCTTTATCTGCAACAGTAAAATACCAGTCTAAACTTTTTGCCATCAATTCAGTTCTTCCCCATTGTGCAAAGTGAACCGCATGCCACCAATGCATTTCTAAATGAGGTTTGCCATACCAGCTGTTATAAGTTAATCCTGTTTCCTGTGGCGGATAAGCAGATGAGCATTGAATTTTTGTAAGGTATTGCGACAATACAACTCTTCTTTCTATTTCAAATGCCCGTTTATCTTTTACTGATGAGAAATCAACGGCGCCGCCGCTTAACCAGAATTTCTTATACGCAGTACGGCTATTATTTAATGTTTGTGGAAATAGTGGAACGGATTCATTTAATCTATGCTGATTGAACAGACATGTAATTTCAAAATTCATTGATGTTGGTTGCGGAACAACTACATAATAATTAGGGATTGATCTTTCCAGTTTTGCCGGAGTATTCCATCTTAAATTAAGCATGTAATCAGTAGAATCAAGGCTGCATGTAATTATACCATTGTTTGGAGTAAACTGAGCAGGAGATGTGAATGATGAATCATCTTTCCAATTATTACCAACATCTTTCCATTGTCCATTGGGAAAAGGGATCCTGAATCGTACCTGGATTCTATTGGCCCTTAATAATGCTGATTCAATTCTAAATGAAACAGCATCCTGTGTTTGATGACAAACTGTTGTCACTTTGACTGGAACATTTTCTACGGTAAAAGAGCTTGTAATGATTCCTGCCCACAGATCCAATTGCTGGTTTATGTTTTTAATATCATCTGCTGTTGCCAATGAACCATTCTTCTTTTTTATCTCCAGACCGATGTTTCCTAATTGGAGACGATGCTGATTGACGCGGAAATATTCGACTGCTTTCTTTGCTCTTTCAGGTTCTTTAGGTTGAACTGTGTATGATATCTTTCTTCCTTCCAACTCATAAACCTTTTGTGCTTCATCAATTTTCAGGTTTTCAGTATTAGGAAAACTATGCCAACCCCAAACTGATTGCGTGCCCAATGGAACTCCTTTCGCATAAGCCTCAGGAAAAGATTGCATACCGGTGGCATCAACTGTAAAAGCAAAATTGCCATTACCGACAGAAAGAGAGGACAGGGAATCTATTTTATCAACTTTAATTGTATGACGACGAACTACCGCTTCCCGATCGATCTTCTGTTGAGCATATACTCCTTGAAAAATACAAATCACACAAAGAAGCAATAAGATTTTTTGTTTTTGTTTGCTGAATAGCGAATAGAAAGTACAAGAGTGCGACCCTTCGCTTCGCTCTGGGTGAACTGCGACGCTTATGTTGAAAAGCGAACAGAACCTTGAACGGAGCGTCGCAACAATGTTCAATAGTAGTAATCCAGATTGGTTCATAATAAAAAATTAAAACACATCATCGATTTTAGGCCTGCTGTATTGTTCCTTGCTGTTTGTTGTTTTTGGCATACCAAAATAAAAATATAATGTTCGCTTTTTGCTGCCGCTTAAATGATTTAGTTCGCTTTGCGGCCCATATACTTTTGTGTTAGTAGTCAACCCGACTGCAAGCTTGGTTCCAATTGGAGGAATACAATCCAGGAATGAAATGTTTCCCTTAGGAACTTCCGGATGCGGTGTGATAGCATCACTTAACGCATAAAAATCAAAGAGGCGAACAAACAAACCTTCATCAGGACTGGCAATATACAATTTGCCTTGCACGGTGCTTAACTCCATCCATGATACTTCGCCATAATATCCTTTGAACTCCGGATACACAACCGGCGAGTAACCAGTATGCGTATTGTTGTAAACATTCTGCCATACATTCACCGGCGTTCCTGCTATCCGGTTTTTCCATTGACGTGCCGGGCCTTTACCCAACCACCGGCTTGATAAAACATAATTCTCAGGATAATTAAAACTGATACCTGCGAATGGCTGATCACCTTCAATGCTATATTCATAATCCATCGTTACCCACCCGCTTGCATTGATCTTCCATTTCACATACTTCATATTACCGCTATATATAAACTCCACCACCTGGTTATTTTCTTCTTTATATGCCTTAGACGAAACAACGGCAGTGTTTCCTTTAACCAGTATGGGCCCATTATTAAATGATAACACATAGTCATTCGCTGTATTCTTTGTTGTAACGAGGTTGCCTGTTTTTTTATCCAGCACCACACTTACTTCTCCACCTGTGATCGTATAAACAGTGTCGGTTTCTTTTAATGAAGTAGAATCATTTTTTACAGTAACAAAAATTTGAAGCATGGAACTATTGCTTTTTATTTTTGAGATCCATTTATAAATGTCTTTCCCAAAATTATCTTTTGCAACAATTACAAGTGCATCATAACTTTTATAGTCAGCCGGAAGATCGATCTTTAAAATACCTTTTTGTACCGGTGAAATACTGGGCGACACAACAGTTCCTTTTTGTTTTACCACATAACCATCAAAACGATCAAATGGCTTGCTATAATCAACCAATGCCCAGTAAAATTTGCATTGATCGGTATTAATAAAATGAAACCGGTTCTCAATTCCAATTTCTCCATTAAAACTTGCAGGTAACTGATCGGGTAAAGAAAGTTTTATGGGAGAAAAAATTTCACGCAATGCATAAAAGCTTCCTTCCTTTTCACGATGCGGACCAAGTATGCCATCATTTGCATTGAGCCCATTTGCATCGAATGCATTATTCAGATCAGTTCTCATTATTGCTTCATCTGCCATAACCCAAATGAAACCACCTGCACTTTTCTGTGATCTCCAGTGGAGTTCCCAGAAATCTTCCATTGCTGCTCCTCCGCCACCATCATCCTGTGCATGTAAAAATTCGGTTGGCATGTAAATGAGAGAATCATTTAAAATTTTCTGTGTACTATAATAATCTTCATAGTGATTGCAGTCGATACCATTAAATTGATTGCCCGGACGATGATGCGGATGCAAAACAGGCCGTTTCTGAAAATCCCATTTTACAAAATCATCGTCGAGCTCTTTATTAGTACCACCTTCATTACCGTTATTCCAGAAAATAACTGAAGGGTGATTCAGATCTCTTAACACTAATTCTTTCACCAAAGGCTCACCAGCTTTTGCCGAATAAAATTTTTGCCAGCCGGCCAGTTCATTTAAAACATAAATACCTAAGGAGTCGCAAAGCTGTAAAAAATATTTATCCGGCGGATAATGCGAACATCGAACAGCATTCATATTCATTTCTTTCAACAGCAACACATCCTGCAATTCATTTTCTTTAGATAAGGACCTGCCAGTCTCAGGCCAGAAACAATGCCGGTTGACTCCTTTAAATTTTACCTGTGTGTTATTTATATAAACGCCTTGTCCATATCTCACTTCTATTGTTCTGAAACCAAATTTCTCGTTCAGCTCATAGATCTTTTTTCCGGTAGCATCTTGCAATACAACATTTGCATTGTATAGGTTTGGAGTTTCCGATGTCCATTGCTTTGGATTTTGAACTGTAGTATTAACAATTATATTTTCATCTGTTTTAGAAACAGGAGTTTTAACAGAAATAATTAACTTTTTTCTTGCATCAGTAATCGTAGTAGTAACAAAAGCATTTTGTGTTAATCCTTTTGCCCAGACCTGCATTGCAAATTTTCCATCATGTTTTGCATCAATCCCGACATAATCGATGTATTGCTTTGGTGTAGCTTCCAAAAAAACCGGACGGAAGATGCCGCCGAAAACCCAATAATCAGCCAAACGTTCTGCATTATTTACACTTGCATCGCTGCTCATTTTACTTACCGTCACTTCAAGTGTATTGGATTTATCAAAAAACAATAATGATGTGATGTCATATTTGAAGCGATAGAATGCGCCACGATGTATTTCTCCAGCTGACTTTCCATTGATCTTTACTTCAGTATCAGTCATGCTGCCTTCAAAAACGATATTGATATTTTTTCCTTTCCATGATGCAGGCACTTTGAACTGGTATTTATACATTCCCTGCTCATCATAGAACCTTGCATTCTTTCCATTCGTTTTATAATCCCGGCCATAATTATAATTGCCAAAGCCCTGTTGCTCCCAGCAACTTGGCACTTGTATCTTTTTCCATTCACCACTATTGCGTCCTGCTGTACAAAAGAAATCCCATTGCACAGTATGCGTTGCATCGGCGCCAGACAAGTATTGTATTTGCTTCTGTTGCGCCTGTAATGTCAGCAAATTGGTGATGCTGAATAATATTGCAGCTATAAATGATCTTATCATCGAGTTACATTATTTGCGGTTCGATAAACCATTTAGTCAGTTACGATAAATTTATCAAGAGAAACAAAATTACCCCTACTTCCTGAAAGCCTTCCCGACTTTTCTTTCCACCACCATTTTTCGCCCAATACAGTAACGATAATTGTATAAGTATCTTTCTTAAGTACAGGAGTCAAAAACTTCAAAAGTACCACCGGATACTTTGAATACATATCAATAGAAGATGTAAGTACGATTTTGCCTTTGCTGTTGCGTATGACAATGCTGGCATAACCACCATCTGGACGTGCAAGACCATAGATACCAACTTGTGTCGTTTTTACTGTAATAGAAAATGAATCTCCTTTCTCATGTGAACTTCTTATCGCTAATGTATCCTGCTTCCAATTACCTGAATAAATTAATTGTTGATCAGTTGCTACAATTGTTTTTCCCGTTACAATTGCAGACGAAACAACGCCAGTCTTCTGATCAACTTTCCATGCTTCCTTGTATTCAGGTAAAGAAATATTGCATCCTGAAATTGTGAATGATTGCCACACGCATGTTGCCGCAGATGTCTGTTTGGGAAACGACCAGCGGTCACCCATAAACATGTATGTTGTTTCTTTTGTTCCTTCAATTGGCAGTACAAATGTTGTTTGTGAATTCCATGTGAGTGTGCTTTGCGGTGCAAAGAATCCTCTTTTTGTCCACGGGCCTTTTAATGATGTAGAAGTAAAATAATAATTGTCGTTGCGCTCCCATCCTGTGAGATCAGAACCTAAGAAATAATACAAACTGTCTTTATGAAAAATAGCAGGTGATTCAAACCCCTGTTCAAAAGCCTTATTCAGCTGTTCACTGATGCTTTTGTAATCATCATTCAATTTGTAAATATCACCACCGTGTACCAACACATAACCACTTCCATCTTTATCCTGGAAAGTACCCATATCCCATTTCTTAATTGGCTTGCCATCGAAAAGCAGCGGTCCGTGAAATGTATAAGGCCCCGTGATGTTCTTTGCTGTTGCATAACCCACGAACTGGTCAACATAGCCAAGTGTGTCCACATGCATATACATTACATACTCCCCTGTGGAGGGGCACTTCATTACTTTTGGTCTTTCTCCTACTCGTTTTGGTCCCAGTTTACCTGATTGTTGTTGCGGCAATGCAATACGTTCAAATTTCCAGTTGTACAGATCAACAGAAGAATAACAGTTGAACCCAACAAATGCATTGCTTGTATCGTCGTGACGTTCTCCAAATAAATAATAGCGACCATTTTCTTTTACAATGTTTGCTCCATGTGCACTAACGGTATTTCCTTTATCATCAAACCAGGGTATGCCGGAATAAAAAGCATTATATGAAGTTTTTGTTTGCGCATACAAACTAAAGCTTTCAACAATGGCAAGAAAGGTTAATACTATTTTCACTTTTTTAACTTGATAGTTACTGCTTCATCCCTGTCACAAATAATTTCTTCATTCACATATTTTAATTCCGCCAGTTGTATCACACTTCGTTTATCATCAAACGATCCTCTTGCAGCAGGATTCGCTTTACTTCTTCCGGGATGCGTGAAATAATACACATATGCTCTGCCATCATTTACTACTACGTCACAATGCCCGCCAATGGCCTTGTCATCTTTTCCTTTACCCGGGTTTTCCAAAATTCTTGATTCCTGTTTTTTCCAGTTGAGGAGATCATTACTTGAATAAATTTCCATTCCTTTCCATGCATCAACGATCATAAAATATTTCCCCTGCCAGTAAAATGCTTTCGGCCCCTCACCTCTTGCCGCAATTACTTTGCCTTTATCTGTCCAGTTGAATAGATCTTTACTATCAGCATACCAGATACTTTTTCCATCCCGTTCATTATTATACCACATTCTCCATAGCGTATCATTTATTTTATATACAGAAGCATCGATCACCTTTTCGTTTATCAGCTTTAAAGTTGACTCGTATTTCCAGGTTTTCAAATCAGTGCTTGTCAAATGAATTATCACCCTCGGGTGATTCCAGTCTTTAAATGTACCCGGCACATAAGTAAGATACATGTGATAGGTACCATTATGTTCAATTACATCTGGCGCCCAATGTGTATAACCACTATCAGGACGATAACTGATATTACAAGTATCAAAATATTTCCATACTCTTCCATCCTTGCTTTCTGCAATCCCGATCCTGGTTCCATGCACCCATTGAACAGTTGAATCATTTATTGAAGCACGGCGATTAGTGTACAACATCCACCATTTCTTTTTTGCTTTATTGTAGATGATCACAGGATCGGCAGCACCATGATATACAGGATCATCAAATAAAGGCTTGGGAGCAGCACTCTTTTGAGCAAACAAGTTTGCCGATAAAGCATAAAATGCAAAAAGCAAAAAGAGTTTACACATCTATTGAACCAGCTTTAAAGGTGTGATGGTAACAGGTCCGAGTAAACCTGAAGGTTTCGGCTGCCATTTTGCTGCTGTAAATAATCCATCTGGTCCACGGTTTTCGGCAAGTCTTGCCGACATATTTATATTATAAAATTTCTTCCATTGCACGCCTCTTTTATCCAGATCAATTATGCGATTGGCCATGCCATTGGTAACGATCACCTGTAATATATTATCATCTTTCAGTGCAGAAGTCGGAATCGTAACTGTATAAGAAGGTCCGATAAGAGTACCGATTTTTTTACCATTTAAAATAACAGTAGCTGATTCTTTTACATCACCCAGATCTAATAACCATGATGTTGCATTTACTGATGGTTTTTTAAACCTGGTGCTATATTCCGCTGTTCCTGAAAATTCTTTTACACCTGCTATATCAAGCCCTGTCCATGATCTCAATTCATTCAAACTTGTTGAAACAGGCAAGGATGGACCTCCGGATAAAAATTTCAAATCCCATTTTTCTTTCAATATAATTGCATCACCCGCATTTTCTGTATAAGGAAATTTTGAACCTGAAAGTTTTATTGTGCTGGTTTGTACTACGCATGACTCACCGGGAGCCAATTGAAGAAATATATCTAACGTATTCGCATCACCTTGTCTTGTTTTTGCAATACCGCTTCTTTGCTGCATTGGATCAAACAAAACGGCATTCTGCAGTTCCGTGTTCAATAAAACCCAATTATTAAAAGTTTCTTTGCCATCATTAGTAATAAAATAATATTCGCCACCGTTAATTTTTCTTCGGATACATTTTAGCTTGTTGTCGGCGAGATACATTTCATGTCTTACATCTGCATTTGCTAAAAGATATTTTATCTCTCTGCCTTCCCAAAACATTCCTTTGCCACTTGTTGAATTACTAACACCAGCAGCATTTGTAATTGTAAATGGCAATTGTCTTATTAATGCATCAAATTGCTTTTGCTTTCCTTCAATATCACTTAAGCCAGGAACCATTGAAGGAATACCATCGTGAAAAATTATTGTGGCTCCCTGTTTGGCGAGAGAAACCAATTTTTGTAACGTAGTTAAAGGCAAATATTTCACACCGCTTAAAACGATCGTTTCATAATCACCTCCCGGTGCTTTTATTTTTCCATTAGCAAATTTTAAGAGTTGAATTTGTTTATCACTGGCAAGGTCCCAACTATACCCCAACTCAAGCATCTCTTCTGCTGCTTTATTAAATGATGAATTCTCAAAACCTTCCATGCCATCGAAATGATGCAACATTCCCCTTATTGATGTTTGATTGTTTCTATCAGCAAATGGAAAATACAGCAACACATCATTACCAGGTTTGCCTGCTTGCAAAAAACTTTGACATCTTGCAGCATACGCATTTAATGCATTAAAATCTTTCCAGAAAGGATTAGCAGGAGTAAAATGAACTGCTGCATAAAATAGCCAGCCGGGCCATGGATCATTTTGTGGTGAATAATTAGTTCCATGATAAAAGATATGATTCACTCCACCAAGAAAATATTTATCAAGCAACAATTTTACATCGCCAAGCGATGAAAGAAAATGATCATTAAGCCATGTTGCAGCTTCTGCAGATGCAAGTGGTTTGCCCATAACATGTGCCGACGAAGTTGCGAACTTGAAACGGGTAAGATTTGTTCCTTCTGTTTCTGGAATATCTATCGTAGCATACAAGTCAAGAATATTTGCCGGTGATCCATGACTTTGATTACGTATTATTTTTCCTTTTGCTTTTGCCCATGCATGCCATGGCTGTGTAAACTTCTCCAGTAAAAGCTCGGAGATCGTTTCCCTGTAATCATACAACACTCTTTTATACCGGTCGGAACTATCAGTGGCAAATAATGCAGGCAATTCATTTTTTAAATCATAACCTCTTCTCTTTCTAAATTCATTAAATAAATTTGGCGTCCAGTTGCTTTGCCCTCGTGCATCATCTACTTCATAACTATCATTAAAAAAACTACGAAGACCTGAAATATTTTTTCCTGCAAATGCTTTATCAAATTTTGATAAATAATTTTTCAAAGCCTGATCACTAAAATGATCGATCGCTCTACCCTCACCACCCGGCGCAGCTCTTTCCACCATTTTACCATGCAATCCTTCAAAGAGTGCTACCAATTTCCATTTACCAACCGGTGCATTCCAATTCAATTTACCATTAACAACATTGGCCGTTACTTCAATTGATTTTCCATTTTCATCATAGGCCATTAATAATTGTAATGGTAGCATCACATCAAACCTCACCTGATCCAATGCCATTTCTTGCAAATTCTTATTTTTTGAAATGGGATTTAACACTTGATCAACATGCAACGCTTTTCCATTCGCAGTTCTTACAAAACTTTCCTGGCGATATTGAATTGTATCTTTCAACATTTCGCCTCCTTTCAAGGTATAAGTTTTATAAGCAACATATTTACTAGCATCTTTATCTTCTACCCATGGTCCGCCAAAAGGCCAGCCAGTTCCTGTCGCCATATCAATTCCCAAATTCAATCGCTTTGCTTCCGCTAACGTATATTGAAACATCTCCATCCACTTCGGCGATAAAAAATCTATGAACTTTTCTTCTGCGCCTTTTACTCCGTAGATCGGTGTTATTTCCAATCCACCCAATCCTGCCTGTTGATACAATTGCATTGACGCTGTTAAATTTGGTTTATCAACTGCGCTCCCCTCCCACCACCACCTGGTCCATGGTTTTGCTTGTTGTGTTATTGCAGGCCATTTCACCTGCGCAAAAAGAAAATTTGTAACAATTATTGCAAGACACGCAATGAAGATCTTCTTCAATATGAATTTTTTTATTGTGTTACCAGCTTTTTTATCCCGATAGCTATCGGGACTATTTATAGTTCTACTCAACTTGTTTATGAAGATAACTCACAATTCCACCGCATACACATCTGTATTCCCTTCGAAGTTCGCCCTGAATATGACCCACTTTCCATCAGGACTAAAATGAACATTCGGTTCCAGTTTATAATTATGATTTTTCATATTCACCAGCTTTGACGATTTGAGTTTATCACCATCAGGTTTAAATAAATATATCCATCTTCCGTCATTAGCTTTTGCCACCTGCCCCGGATCACCACCATCTCCACAAAATAATTTTTGATCTGGCGAAGTATTAAAATGAATGCTCCATTCATCCCTTGTAACACTATACTTTTTTTCAACACCTGTTTTTACATCGACACCAGCAACAAAAAAGGTCGCACCTCTTGGCTGTTGCAGATCAAACCAAATCTTTTTTCCATCGGGAGCAAACCATTCATGCCCTGCAATTTCCATATCCATTGTTCTTTTATGCATTAGTTTAACTTCTTTTGTATCGATATTGATCGTCCATATCCTGTCAACCTTATGCCACGGACCTTCGTGACAAAACATTAACAATTTTGGATCAGTATTGGAAAATTGGACATGATTGAGCCAGGCACTATCGCTAAATAATTTTACCAACTGGCCGTTCTTTACATTAATGGTAAATAAAGTACGGGGTAGCTTTGCTTCATAAATTAAATTAAAGTAGCTGGACTTACCGGGGTTATTCTTGAAAATTTCTTTTTCTGCATCGCTGCTCCATGCACCTGCAAGTAAAGTTTCATCTGCATTTACTGTGGTGATGCTTGCTTTAAAATCTGCAGGAAAAACATAAACAAGTTTCGTTTGTCTTGTTTCAATATGTGTTGAAAATACCGAATCCTTCACCTGGTAATAAACAAGTTTACTTTTTTCTGCTACTATTTCACCATTCATTGAATTTGATTGGGAAGTTAGCTGCTCCACCTTCAGCGTTTTCAGATCAACACTATATAGTTGCTTATTGCTTGCTGGAATATTACCGGTTTCCTGCTTTACTGAATCATTACTAGCCGTGTTCAAATAATCAGTACCATAAAAGATCATTTTGCTACCTACAAAAGGGTTGTTATGAAAATAGAAACTCATATTGTTTCCTTCCCTTCTTGTAAGCTTTATTATTTTATGTCCTGTTGATGGATCGATCCATTCATTAGGCATTTTTTGTCCGCCGGTTTCAATTGAAGGCTGAGCAAAAATTGGAAGAGCGATGCAAATGAAAATTAATGAGGATAATACTAGTTTGGCAATACTAATCAGGGCTTTCATATCAAGCAATCTTTAGCTTATAAAGTAAGGACATTCAGAGCTTCTTTGTATCCTGTACAGTCCTGTTATTTTGCTTTATGGCATGGCAATAATCAAATAGATTATTTATACTTTCTTTTCAACCATTCTTCCGGAACGGGAATGATGCAGATATTCATATTCTTGTTGTCAGCAGACAGCATAGCTGACTGGATCTGGATCTTTGTTCCATCCGGGCTCATTGTCGGATGCGGATGATCTGCTGCTGTTGTTTTGTGTCCTGCAGAAAGTAAGATCATTTCTTTTGTATGCCGATCGATAAGGTAGATGCTTCGTGAAAAATCATCAGCTACTGCCCATCGGCCATCTGGTGATCCACTCACATGCCAGAGACCGCTTCCACTTTTTGTTTGTCCAACAATTTCCATTTCTCTTGTACGAAGATTAATAATAGCAAGACCCGTTGGTTTTTCTCTTGTACCTGATGGACCCCATGAAGCATCTTGACCCGGGTTTGCACCACCGACCCCAGTACCTGCCTCAACTGTTTTATTTGTGCCGGGAATTTTTCTATGACCCATGATCGCAATAGCTACTTCATCTTTTGCAATAACTGCTTCATGTGTTACCCATTCATATTCTGATTCGGGATAAAGAGGACGCAGACCAGAGCCATCACTCATCACTGTCCACGTTCGTTGTGGCGATTTGCCGCCGGTCTCCCAGCAAAAAACTATCTCACCTCCTACCCATGGATTGGTTTGTATGTGCCCAACCTGGAATGGGACAGATATTACATGTTTTATTTCGCCGGTCTTTATATTCATGCCTGCAATACCTGATGGACCTTGCCCCATATTACGTGGGCCAAAATTTTTTTCCAGTTTTGTACCAGGAGGCAAATGTTTAGCAGCTTCTTGCACACCTACACGGAAGAAAGCCCACTCTTCATCACCATCCAAGGCCATGTCACCGCCAGCACCAAGTTCTTTTGGAGTGGTGCCACAAACTCGCTGGTATGCATCTGCTTTTTTTAATGTACCGGTCTTGCTGTCAGAAAATAATTTTTCAAGATCTACTTCTATTATTTGCACCGGGCTTTGCACTCTTCTACGGGCAGTATCGCCTGGTGTTGTTGGAATGGTATCTGTTTTTGCATTACGCATAAAATACAGTTTCATTGATTTGCGTGCAATATTCAGCATGCCTGTATAGCCACCTTCAGTCACCTGTACAATATCTCCTGTCTTTTCATTTACTGCCATCACCTCTCCCTTTACACGATTAGAACGCAATATCAGCCATTGACCATCGGATGTCCATTGATTATGAGTTTGATAAATTTTTGAATCACCGCTTTGAGTGCTCGTAAGAAAAACAAGTTTGGTTCCCGTAACAGGATCTGTTATTTCTTTTCGCTCCGAAGGGAAACGTTTTCCTATTTGCGCATTGGAGTTAAATGCACAAATCAATAATATTAAAAGCAGGTATTTCATGTCTTTTATTTTATAGATGATCATTACCAGTCCAGTTTCAGTAACGAAACACCTTGTCTTGGTAACTGAATCTTCAATATCATTTTACTATTCGCTTTCATCTTCACCGGTTTATTCATCATCTGCAATTGCCCGGCTTTTTCCAATACTGTTATTTGCTCTGCTGTTGGGTTTTGCGGTGAACCCATTTTTTTCCATACCTCATAAGAATTGCTATGCTCATTGTCAATCCGGTATTCAGTAACAGTAATTGCTTTAGCCATCAATCCATCAATAATTATATTTATTTCTTCAGCTGCTTCCTGTTTGTCTTCATCATGATAATTCCAAACCATAATCGTTGCTGAATTTTTATCCTTTGCCGCTATTGCACCAATATCCGTTTGCTTGCGAACACTACTGTCTACAAAAGTTTTTAGATCATACATTCGAGTGCCAGATACATTAACACGTTTTCCTTTCATCATTCCAAACATGCGGAATACATTCAGTACCGGTTTATCCACTCCGTTCGTTGCCAGATCCCTGAAACCTGCGAACCATGGTTGGTTCTCAAATTCAAAAGACCAGGAAACAACACCGAGAAGATTTACTTTATGTTCATCAGCCAGTAAATATTTTCTTGCAAAAGATGCAGCAGTATAACTGGAATACATGGTTCCGTTGCGATAAGCATTTTCCGGGTTAGTGCTCATACCGCATGCGGCACAACCTTCGGGATCACTTTCACCGATCACCAATGGTAAATTTTTTATTGAAGGAAAACTATTCACAGTAATTAAAGCATCACGGATATTACGCATCTGCGTACCCACATTCATTATTACACGGCCATCAACAAATCTTGGTTGACCTTTTGCATGAAACAAAACCATATCAAGCGGAGAACCTTTTTTGCCTGTTGCATAATTAGTCTCGTTCAAACAGTGATTGATAAATGCAGATAAAAATTTTGATCCTCCTCCCGTTATATTACAGCCGCCGATCTTTGCAGTTGGCAATGCTTTCAATAAACCATCAGATGCATAATCATACATCATACAATACTCTTCAACTGTCCCCTGCCAGTAACCAATGTTTGGTTCGTTCCAAACTTCCCACCACCAGCTTTCTACTTCTTTTTTTCCATAACGCCCCACACAATGTTTTGCCCATTGATAAATAAGCTCTCTCCATTTATTATAATCATTAGGTGGATATGCCCATCCCGTGAACACCTCTTTATATGAAACTCCCGGACGCCAGTTATGTTTATATGGCTGGGGTTTGGATGATAAAGCCTCGGGCATAAAACCAATTTGCGCCAATGGTTTCATTCCTCTTTGTATGTAAGTATCAAATATGCTATCAACAATTTTCCAGTTATAGATTGGATTACCGCTTGCATCTTCTGTATATGCGTTTGTCGAGCCCCATTTTAATGCCGGTGTGCCATCACCTGTAGTGAGTAAATTATGTGCTCGTACAAAAACAGGCACGGGGCTTAATGCAGCGATCTCTGATAATAATTTTTTTCCATCCTTCATATAGGTATAGTTTGGTTCGTCATACCCAAACCATGCCCAAATAGGTTTCATTTCTCCAAGTTCTTTTTTAAGATCTATATTGATGGTTGCCTGTTGTGATAATGCGGTTAAATGAAAAAGCACAACCAATAAAATACTGAGGATAGTATGGATCTTAGTTCTATACATAATTAATTTCCTTCAGGCTTTGAAGAAGTTACCAATGCACTTAGCGGCCAGTTCCAATTTTCTACCGAGTCAGGTTTAGCTGGGTCAAATGCCGGAGTATCCATTACAAGGTATTTTGCTATATCCAGTTTTGCATCTATTATTCCTTTCCTGATGCATTTGGCTATCTGCCATGCACCATAGGTATTAAAATGTGTATTGTCTTCTAATTTTTTTTCCTGCCCGGGAAAAGTATTGGCAGGATAATGAACAAATGCTTTTACTGAATTTTCCGGACCCCATGCTTCGTATAATATTTTACTCATTACATTTAGATCGATCAACGCAACATTTTCTTCTTTTGCTGTTTGGCGAACTGCTTCAGGATAATCGCCAAGTGTATTATTAATATGTCCTGTTGAATCAAAATTCCTTCGATGCATAGAAGTAACTAATACAGGTATGCCTCCTTTGTTTTTTACTTCGCTGATAAAAAATTTCAGATCACGTTTATAAGTTGTGAATGGTCCTACACCCTCTCCTTTTTGTTTCTGATCATTGTGACCAAACTCAATAAACAAATAATCACCTGCCTTCATCAAGCTTAAGATTTTTTCCAATCGTCTTTCATTGATAAAAGAATTTAATGCTTCGCCGGATTCTGCATAGTTGGCAACAGCAATTTTCTTTGCCTCAAAAAAACTCGGGATGATCTGTCCCCATGCAGCCCATGGTTCCTTATCCTGATCAACAACAGTTGAGTTGCCTGCAAGAAAAATTGTAGTAGCCTTTTTGCTGGGTGCAATTTCCACTGCACATATACTCGGATCATCCCCGTTAAATTCTAGTGTAAGCAAATTATCCCAATGCAGGTAACCAATCTCTCTTTCCTTTAATCTTATTTTCTGAACCACATTACCAGTAGCGTCCCTGATCAATGAATCTTTTACATGAACAGTAAAATTGACAGTTGTGGTCTTGCCTTTTATTGATGTTGCCTTTTCAATCATTAGTCTTCTACACTCGGCACGGATGGTGGCAGATGAGTTTTCTATTTTATCTCCCATAATAACTTTCACATCATAATTTCCATCCGGAAGTTTTACGGAAAAATAAAATGGTTTTTTACTGGTGATAAAATCTGATGTTAATGGATCGCCGCCACGATCGATAGATTCCACCAAAGAATTTTGATCTAAGCCATAACCAGTTTGATAACTGAATTTTGAATCAGATGTTATTTGAATATAACCGGGAGCAGTTTGGCCGGAGCCGAAATCAAACTTAAATGAAGTTTGCTGCGAATGAATATTGCAGAAAATAAATAACGCAGCAGCAAAGCAACCTGATTTTCTCATTTATTCGTAAATGGAATTTTTAAAACTGTAACTGAGTATGCTGGTAAATTCTGATTAAACTTATTTGTCTTAACGAAGAATTTTCTTTCTTCTGGTTTTAATTTATACAGTTCTGATAGTTTATTATAGCTGTACAGATCATTTGCAGCAAGGGTTTGCGAAACTGCATCTGTCTTAGCAAGTTTAATTCCTGTCAAATTCAATTCAACAGTTTGTGACGCTGATGCGATGTTGACAATTTTAATGATCAACTCTGATTTCTGTTTATCAATAACCGCACTACTATACAAACTATCCTTACCAGCAACCGGTTTTTCACTTTCTGTTATCGCTACAACGTCAGTTCCTTTGTTAGTAGAAAATAATTTTTGAACAAAATAATTAGGCGTAGCAACTGTGTTTAAATTATCGAACCAGATCAGGTCAGGCCGCCATTGCCATGCATCCACATGCGCAAACAATGGCGCATAAGAACACATCTGCACGATATCTGCATTTCTTTCCAGCCCTGTCATAAATGCGGCTTCAGCCAATGCACTCTCCCAATTGTTACGACTTTCGGCTTCCGGATTTTCTTTTGAGTGTGCTGCATACTCACCAGCAAAAATTTTAGGACCTGTTCTTTCATAACTATCATAGCGACTTGCATTATTAAAAAACCATGCCGGGGGCTTATAATAATGTTCATCAATCAATGATGGTTTCAATTGTTTTAATTCTTTCCATGCATAATTAAAATATTCACCTTCCGCAAACGGACCCGAACCAGAAACAATTTTTATATCAGGATATTTTGAAAGTATTGCTTTCTCAAAAACTTTGTAACGTTCTATATATTGTGGCTCCCACTGTTCATTACCGACACCAAGAAATTTTAGATTGAAAGGTTGCGGATGCCCCATATCGCTACGAAGCTTGCCCCATTTAGTAGTGACATCGCTGTTTGCAAACTCTATTAAGTCGATCGCATCATCAATATAAGGTTGCAATTCATCCATCGCCACTACTTCACCACTATTGAACTGGCAAGCCATTCCACAGTTAAGAATCGGTAATGGCTCGGCACCAAGATCGTCTGCCAATAAAAAGTATTCATAAAAACCTAACCCAAAAGTTTGATAATAATCAGGTGCCGGACGATGCCGGAACTCTACATTCCAGCGATTCATTATTAAAGTGCGGTCATATACGTCACCAACTGTTTTTTTCCATTGGTAACGGTTAGTCAGGTCTTTTCCTTCAACAATACAACCACCGGGAAAACGAATGAAGCCGGGTTTTAAGTCAGCGATCTTTTGTACTAAATCATTCCGTAATCCACCGGGACGACTTTTCCATGTATCATGTGGGAACAAAGAAACAATATCAATGTCAATCACTCCTGAGCCTTCAAATATCAAATTCAATTTTCCTCTTTGCGCCGTGTCATTTGTTGTAATTGAGGAAGAATAATTTTTCCAGTCATTGGAAAAATTTTCTATCACAGTACTGCCAACTTCTTTACCAGCATAGTTCAGCAACTGAACTTTGATTTTAATATTAGCTGGCTTTTCCGTTCTGGCCATAATAGAAAAATCATATTGTTTTTCTTTATGCAAACCAATTCCACGGAAGCCATCGTTACTCAATGAATAATTGCCCTCAGGATCATTTATTGTTATTCTTGCAAATCTTGCATTAGCAGAGTTGTCCGATTTGTTGATAATATGAAATCTTCCTTTCTGGTAATTCACCCTGCTTTCCCGCCAGCCCATCATGGCTGTTGGAAATTCAAAGGAACGGTTCTTTACCAGTTCAGCATATAAGCCACCATCTGCTCCAAAATTTATGTCTTCAAAAAATACACCCCACATCGTCGGCGCTACGGATGTTATCGGCTTATCGGCAACCACATTCAGTTTTCTTTGAGAGAAAGAATTCAAACTTAAGATCAAACCCAACAAACAAACTATTTTTTTTTTCATTTATTCTTTTCTTTTAATTGCAATGCACTGTCATTTATATAAAACGAATACTTATTTAATAATTCAATTATCTCTGCTCCTGCTAAAATAGTCGGACCATATCCATGCGCTGCAAAAACATTCACCGGCCGGTGATAATAAAACGCAGGATCAAATGCCATTCCTGTACCCACGCATGTTCCTTCTACCTGTCCTTTGTCATTGATCTTTGTTGATACAGCATTCCATGCCAAGATACTCATGGGACCATAGATCTTTGGGTCGAGCCAGCCTTTGTTACATGCATGTGCAATGCAATAAGAATAAATTGCTGTTGCAGATGTTTCAAGATAAGAATCTTCTCTATCCAATAGCTGATGCCAGAAACCTGAACCGCTTTGATAATCTGCAAGTCCTTTTGCATGATCTTTAAATTGCTGCAGCACTGCTGCTCTTCCTGAATGATTTTCGGGTAACACATCAAGTAATTCACTCATCGCCAACAATGCCCAACCATTGGCCCTTGCCCAACGAAACTCAGGATGTGTTTCCATACTCTCAACCCAGCCATGCATGTACACTCCTTTTTCTTTGTTAAACATCCTTTTACTGTAATTCAATACTTGTTTTACACAATCATCAAAATATTTTTTATCACCAGTTAGTTTGCCCATTTGTGCAACTGCTGGTATATACATATACAAGTCATCCAACCACAATGTATTTTTCTGAGGACGATTTCGTCCGATAGTACCGTCTTTCAATCGGTACTCTTTTGTAAAAACATATTTGATGTAGTTATCTATAAGTGGCCGCAGATCATTATTTAAACCACTGCGTTGTGCTTTTATCATCGAAGCACAAACAGCACCGGCATCATCCAATGCATGTGGATCTATAGGCTGATTGAACAATCTTTTCTTTTGAATATAATCAAGTGGGAATTTTTGTTTTACCGCAGGCACCCATTTCGCTAAAAAATCGAGTCTTGCCTTTACATAATCATTATATTTTTTATCGCCTGTTGTTTCATAAGCTCTTTGCATTGCGGAATAAGTAACACCCCATTCATAACTTGTCAGGCGAAAATCGCCTTGCTTAACAACTGTATTTGTATCCAGTTGACCTATACCATTTACAATTTCTCCTGATTGTTTATTCATCATTTGTGCAGGTGTAGTAGCATTGAGATAGTTAAATATTCTATCTAACACCGCTTTTACATTTTCTTTCGCAGGTGCCTCATACGGCACAGGATAATCCACCTTCATAGCATGAAGCGGTGTCGTTACATCATTCTTAATTGGAGGAGGTTGCTGACCGTTTACTTTAAAAAGAAAAAGAACGGAAATAGCTACAGGGCAAATAATTTTTTTCATAATGCAAGCAAATTAGATATAACTGGCAATAGCAGTTTTTAAAATTATTGAAAACAGATCCGTTTTCGTCCTGCGCTATCCTGTACAGCAAAATATAAGGATCTTAAAAATGAAAAGACCCCGATCATTTCGGGGCTCTTTTCATTTACTACTGCTGCTTATATGAAATATTAATACCCTGGGTTTTGCATCGCTTGTTTTTGTGACGAAGTCAGAGGAACTCCACCTGCCTGTATTCCATCTAAAAATGTTTGGGGAATTGGACGCAGTAAGTGGTGGTCTTTAATGTTGGGGGTCGCATCCGGGTTAAATGTTTTTGCACGGGCAACTAATGTTTTGGTGCGAGATAGATCCTGCCAGCGTAAATATTCGCCAGCGAGTTCCCTCGCTCTTTCATTTAACAATAAGCATAACATTCTGTCGTAAGTAGCAGAATAACCTAACGCACTGATGATGTATTCATCTCCCGCAGGCAATGCTGCAATATCGGTAATGGCTAAGTTTGCTGAAGGCGCCGTTGTTACAGGGATATTATTTGACTCATAGTAGGAATTTTCAGGAAAGAAAGAAGGAGGTATGGTTGGTTGAGGAGCACTACTGGGTGCAGCTCCACCATCATAATAAACAGAACGATTTTCACCACTTGTATATTGAGCTCTTGCTCTTACAGGGTTAATATATGGTAGCGCATCTGTATAAGTACCTGTACCCGCCTTTGCCAAACGTATCTTGGCTTCAGCAGCTATGAGGTAGGTTTCTGCAGAGCGGGCCAATGTAATATCACGAAGACCTCTCACATCGTTAAAGCCTGCTGTACGAGAACCATCCATAAACTTGTTGAGTGATGGGAAACGGCGAGTATCGTTCCATCCAATATCAGTTGTCTGTCCACTCCTATATGTGACATAAACATGGGGTATAGTTTTTCCGGTACCACTATATATAACAGAATTGTTTAGCAAATTAGCCGTAAACCGAGTATCACCTGGCTGATTGATAACATACATAAGACCTAAATCACCTATCACATAAGGAGCCGTTAGTGTAGCACCATTCACCTTACTTTTTGTTCTGAAAGATTTCCAGAACCTTGAGTCGTTCTGCAAATCATATATCCTATACATATAAAAGTTAGGACAAAGGCGGCTGAATGGACGATCACCGCTTAAGTCCCTTTGCATCTGTGCTATGTCCTCATAACGGGAAACAAAGTATAAATGCTGAGTGTTTTGGCCACTAGCAGATAAGTCAGATGTAAACTGAGCAGACAAGATTATTTCACTCAGACTTTCATTGGCACTATTAGGAGAAGTATATTTCCATAGATCAGCAAATTGGGGTGTTAATGGATGTCTTGAAATTATACCATCACACAAAGGCCCGATAGCTGCAAGATCCGCGGCTTTCGTAGATGAATTCCACGAATCATTGATCTCACTGGCACGGGATAAATATGCTTTTGCCAGGAAATGAGCAGCTGCATCTTTGGTTATTTTAGCAGGAGCACCTGTATTACCCAAAAGATTATATGCCTGGGTGAAATCAGCAATTATCACATCATATACTTCTTTAGGACTTTGACGGGTAAACTCCAACTCTGGTTTAGTGCTGGAACTGGTTTTTAATGGTACTGCTCCATACTGGCTTACTAACCTTAAATAATTGTATGCACGGAAAAAATATCCCTCACCCAAAGCAGTTTTTTTAATAGCATCACTGGTAGATGTACTGGCAGTTGCATTCTCAATGATTATGTTGGCGTCATTAATACTCAGGTATAAATTATCCCACTGAGCATTCGCCGTCACGGTATTAGCATTATTGGGAGTAACAATAGGCCCAAATGTATTTCCATAAGAATTATACATTCCATTTGAGGGATCACCGCCTGTGCGGAATTCATCCACTCCATAAGCCATATAAGAAAATGCCATTTCCCCGTTAAATTGAGTAGCAAATGCCTGGTGATAGGTACCTAAAACCAATTGCTGGATACCTTCATCCGTTTTAGCATATTCCAAATCCCTTACGGTTTTTAATTCTTCGTCTAAGAATGACTTCTTGCATGAAATGGTAACCATTGCAACAAAAATAGTTACCAGGCTAACTCTATATATTTTATTTCTGATACTCATAATTGACAAGTTTTATTGATTAAAATCCAGCGTTAATACCAACAACGAATCCACGATTAGATACAGTTGATGCTACATCCATATCCATGAAATCAATCTTGGAAAACAACATACCGGGATTGGTTGCCTGGAAATACAACCGCAGGTTAGACATGTGCATCTTAGTTAGAATTTTACCGGGGAAATTATAACCAAGAGTAACATACCTGATTTTCAGAAAATCTGCTTTCAGGTAACCTAACGAAGGAGAATACACATCTCCCGAGGCAACAGAATAAAATGGTTTTTGGTACTCAGCGTCCTGGTTATTTTCTGTCCAGTAATCAATCTGCCGCTGGTTTCCACGAGCAACCTGAGCCTCACCGCCCTGATTGAACCAGTAGTTCATCCGGCCGTAAATAAAGAATGAGAAGTCCAGGCTTTTATAAGTAAAAGTGTTTGTCATACCCACGATCCAGCGGGGCCTTGTATGCCCGATAACTACCCTGTCAAAATTGCCATCAATTTTATTGTCGCCGTTTTGGTCAATGGGTCTAACCTGACCTGGGGTAAAGGTGTTTCCGTTTTGAGCATACTTTTTCAATAATGTTGTATCGGAATATTGCCACATGCCATTGGATGCAAAGCCATAGATCACACGTAAAGGCTGACCAACAAAAAGATTGTTAAGTATGTCATCATTTTTGCCATTAGCTCCCTCTACAATCTTGTCTTTTTGCCAGCTTGCATTCAAATTGGTTGTCCACTGAAACTCTTTAGTAGTTATGTTGATAGTATTAATATTAATTTCAAACCCTTTATTAGAAGTTTGCCCAAGATTAGCTATCGTTGAAAGGTATCCTGTAATAGGAGGCAGTTGTTGTGGAAATATTAGATCGTTTGTCTCTGAAGTATAGGCATCAATTGATCCGGAAATTCTTCTGTTCAAAATGCTGAAATCAATACCTACATTGTATTGAGTAGTTTTCTCCCATCTGAGATCTGGATTTCCTAACTGCGTAGTTGGAAGAGAAGCTGCGTTAACATTGCCACCGTTGGGATAGAAATAAGGATCTAAAAATGTCCGTGTTCCGTATGGCATAACAGATGAGTTACCAGTAACTCCCACACCAAACCGAAATTTTAAATCATTTACAAACGCAACATCTTGCATAAATTTCTCATCGCTTATACGCCAAGCAATGGCAGCGCTGGGGAATACATCACTCTTGTTACCTTCCCCAAGTTGCGACGCTGCATCTTGTCTCACGGATACAGTTAATAAATATTTATCATCAAAACCATAGTTCAGGCGGCCCATATAGCTTGACAACTGGCTTTCAGTTAATGGGGTGATGCGGTTAATGGTAAGATTGGTGGATGGAAGTACCCTACTGTTCAGCTCATACCATTTTTGACTGGCGAATGGAATAGCAGTTCCAACTATCCTATTTACAGGGTTAGCAACATATTTGCTAGCACTTTGTAATAATGTAAGTCCAAAGCTGTGCTTTTTGTAAACTTTATCATAGTAAAGCAGGTTATCTAGTGTCCATGAATTAGTTTTTGCTTCTTGCAAGGAAGCACCGTTGATACCACTGCTCGCAGCTGATTTGCCATCTATATAAGTACCATTGCTATAGCTAGAAAGATCAGGGCCGAAGTTGAAGCGGTATTTCAATCCTTTTAATGCATGATGAATTTTTCCGAAATCCACCTGTGCATTTAAACTGGCAAATGCACGGAACGTTGCTCGTTGGTCTTGTGTATATTTTTCTTCATCTACCACTGTTTTTATGGCCACATCACCACCGGGATAAATTATTCTGTTACCCGCTGCATCATAAGGAAGTGCCCATTTAAAAAGAGCTCTGCCCGAATTGTAGATACTATTAGGCGGAGTGCCAACAAATGAACCAACTGTTATATTTGACTGTCCAAACTCCTGTACTCCGTAGGTAAGGTTAGCACTAACCCCCATACTAAACCATTCGGTTGCCTGTATATCCACGCTTGCTTTTGTTGAATACCTTGTGAACTTCTGTCCAATTTGAGTTCCTTTATTATTTAAATACCCAAAAGAAGCGTAGGCTTTTATTTTATTTGAGCCGCCGCTTACACTTATCAAGTTGTCTGAAGTAATACCTGTTTGAGATACCATATCTGTCCACTCTGTATTGCCAACTTTTGATCCATCCCATGTTCCGCCTGCCCAGCCTTTTTCAATATTACTCCAGGCAGTCGGATCAGAAGTCGCCAGGAAAATATCCTTGTCGTTTGCAATGGTTGGTGCATCTCCTCTTGGGCGAACCGCAGGATTGCTATAATAAACAGCCCAGCGACGAAAGTCTATATACTCTGATGCAGCCATGATGGGCGCCCAGTCTTTAATAGTTTCGAATGTAGTAGTACTATAAAGATTGATCTGTGTTTTACCTGCTTTACCCTGTTTGGTGGTTACGATCACCACTCCATTGGCGCCTCTAGAACCATAAACGGCAGTAGCTGATGCGTCTTTCAACACATCGATTGATTCAATATCGTTAGGATTAAGATACTCGATACCGCCACTGGCCAAAGGAATATTATCAACTACATACAAAGGAGTATTAGTGGCATATAAGGAGCGTTCACCACGAATTCTAATACTATCCACCGTCCCGGGACGTTCATTTGAACTAATATCAACCCCGGCGATCTTCCCTTGCATGGCTTTTAATGCATTGTCTGCCTGGCGGGCCCTGATATCTTTTGCGTTAATACCACCTATGGACCCTGTTAAGTCCTTCCTTTTTACAGTAGCATAACCAGTAACCACCACTTCATCTAAAGAACCACTTGCGGAGGCGAGGGTTACTGATACTGTTGATTTGCCATTGAGAGCAACTTCCTGATCTGTAAACCCGACAAAACTGAAAATAAGTGTGGCATCGGAAGAAGGAGCATTTATTTCAAAATTTCCATCAGCTCTCGAGACTGTGGATGTAGTGGTCCCTTTTACGGTAACCGTAGCTCCCTCTAAAGGCTTACCGGCTTCATCAGATACTTTACCGGTTACTTTAAAAGTGTTTTGAGAAAATGAAGTAAGTGAAAGAAAAATCAGAAGTGTGAACATGAAAACACTTCTGCAAGTAGCAGTTTGTTTTGTCATATAGCAGCAGTTTTATTTTTGAAAAATCAATAATTAAATAGAATGGAAAAATCCTATTTTAATTCTAAAACTAAATTTAGTCACTACGCTACAAAAACCATCATGCTCTATCATGAACATTAATCTAAAAACAAGAAATCTACGCAATCGTTACCGGAACTATTTATTGAAAAAAATAGAATAGTTTAAAAAATGATAAGTGCAATAAAAAAAAGGGGATTCGGCTCTTTCATATCTACTTTTCCTTCTCAGAAATCCTATTACTTTATATAAAGTTCTATAATCGGGATCTTAAGGATATAACTCATGTATCCAAAATATTTTTTATGATGTGAGCAATCTAGATATAATGTAATAGCAGTTTTAAAATTGGACAACCAGTTTATTTTTAAGCATGCGTTATACTGCACAAAAAAAAATGGTGGCCATTAAAAAATGACACACCACTTTCTTCACTGACTGCTTGTATGAAGTCGTTTAATATCCGGGATTTTGATAGGCAGCCCTTGCTGCATCATCTAAAGGTTTTCCAGCTTCATCGGTTAATAATACTAAATAGTTATTTGGCCATGGTCTGAATGTGTAAGCCTTTTTCATTTGTCCTTTACCATTTCCATTCTGTCCATTTCCACTTGCCGTATTAAAAGCAACTGGCCACAGTCCTGCTTTATCCGAAGCCATTTGATTAAGATACATTACACGATCATATAATACTCCAGCATTATGCTGATCTTCCCACGCAATACCTTCAGTCAAGAATTCACGAACTTTTTCATTATAGATAAAATGAATGAACATGTCTGGTTTTGAAGTAACAGTAGGAATATATCCTTCAGCCAAAGCTTGTGGTGTACCTGGGGTAAAGTAATCTTCTGTTACCCTGATCCTATCATAAGCGTCACCATTTGCAGGATAAGGAGCCACTTTTTCCGATGCAGCAAGCTGAGTTGCTTTAGGTTCCCATTCCACCAATACATTGGGACGGTTTTCGCCACCTTTATAAGCAGCTCTTTGTCTCAAAACATTAATATCGTTTAGTGCAAGAGCATATTGTCCTTTACGTCCATGGGCTTCTGCACGGATCAAGTATGTTTCTGCTAACCGCATAAGTATCGCATCACGAGTACCGCTCTCGCTATTGAAATTAGCTTCATCGCTACTTCCGCCCTTTAAAGGATCAACATATTTTTTAGAGGCAAGGAATGGAGCAGCCATTCCTGTTGCAAGTCCCATGTTTGCACCATTATGCCAAAGTCTGTAATAGAACCGATTGGTCACAGACGATTTTATCCATCGAACCATGAATTGAAAAGGCATGCTCATCACCATTGTTGAATCAAGTGCTTCTTCTTTTTGATTTTCCAGATAAATAATTGCCCGTTTGCCTTGCAAAATTCTTTTAGGTGCCGGGTTGGATAATGGTAACGGTATAGCAGGCTCACCGGCTGGTTTATTTGCGTTCCACCAAGTGGCTGCAGCAGTAGTCCATGTATATGATGTACTTGTTGCTGTAGGCATATTACCAATGTACTCTGCTGAAAATGTTTTATAATAACGGGAATCATAAACTTTGTCACGGAAGTTATCATAAGCAAAATCTGTAGGCTTAAAAGTTCCAAAAGGCCGGCCATATGCCTGCACACGGGTTACCCCTGTTTGATTGGTATAATCTCCAATATGATAATTGCATGAGCGGTTACCACCAAAGCGACCATCTAAAGAAATATTAATATCAAATTGAGCGGCCCATATTACTTCATTGTGCGGAGTGGTTTCAGAAACTGCAGGGTTAAATAAGGTCCAGTAATCAGGTGCCATGCCAGCCGCACCTCCTTTACCATTTATAACTTCAGTAGCCACGGTAATTACAGAATCAAGATCAGTCGCCACATTTCCTTTGTATAACATTTTCAGATGGACCTCACCCGAATTTTGAAAACCTGCTCCCTGCGCCCGGTTAAGATAGAGCTTGGCCAGTAAATGTCCCGCAACCCATTTGGTAATACGGCCACGATCACTGGATGTTGTTGGAAGATTTTCATACGCATACCTTGTGTCGGAAATTATTTGTTTATAAACGTCTTCCATTTTTGCTTTAGGAAAATAATAAATGCCATTATCCTCGCGACGCGGAGTAAGCAGCAATGGAACATCTCCAAGTTGGTTTGAAACAAGGTAATAAGCCCATGCACGCAGAAAAAGTATTTCAGACCTTCTCGTTTTTCTGTACGCTTCATCTGAACCGAACTTACCTGGTTTAATATTATCAATAATATCAAGTGCGATGTTACAATTATTAATATGTGGGTACGCTCCCATTGGTGCATAGTTAGAGTTAGCACTGCCCAAAAAATTTGTAAGATTATTAGTAGCAATAGCGCTTACATTGGTACCATAGTTAGCAGATGTCATTTGCGCATTAGCCGCAGTCGCGGTCATGTATGCATCTGTTTCCGGTTCAATAAGCCTGGCTCCGTTTGCTTCCCATTCATGTTTTACACGGGCATAAACATAAAGGCCATTGATAAGCGAGTTGAGACCGTTCTCATCATCATAGTAATCTTGTGTCAAAGTCGCTACTTGTTTTTCAGTAAGAAACTTTTTACATGAACCCATGGGTAAAATCGCAAAGGTTACCAGTGCGATAATTAAAATATTTCTATTCATATGCTGTTTCATAAAAGTCTTTTTAGTATTTGTTTAAACAATACAATTTCTTGCTTTTTTAAAAACCTGCTCTTATCCCAAAGACAAAACTCTGAGGAAGAATAGTGTTATTATTTGTGCCACCAATAGGGTTAGTATTAGTTGAAGCAATGCTCCAATTTGTATCATCATCAGGATTGATGCCCCACTTTACAACTTCGCCTCCGAATATGAAAGGATTAAGTACCTGGAAATTGAGTACTAGTTCCTTGGCCGTAATTTTCTTAAGCCATTTTTGAGGACAAGCGTAGGAAAGCGACATATTCCTGACTACTGCAAATGAACCTTCATTGTATTGCATAGCTGCTGTAGTGTTTGTTATAGCAGTAGCTGCGTTAGGCATCGGCCATTTTCCGTTTGTTTTATCCCAAGCCCACACATCGTTCTCAACACGACCATTGGGGTTAACACCACCGTAAGAATTAGGATAACCACCAAAATAAGTTTGCCCCATACGGAAATAAATAAAAGCATTAAATGACCAGCCCTTATAAGTAAATGTATTTGTGATACCACCTGTCCAGTCAGGACGAACGCTACCAAGTATTACCATATCAGATGCATCGATCTTCTTATCATTGTTTTGATCAACAACTTTAACTGTACCAGGTCGGAAATTGGTTCCATTCGCATTAAAGAGAGCCATCTCAGAAATATCTTTTGAATCGCCTCCCCAAATACCTGCATTTTGATAATTATAAAAAACTTGTGTCGGTTGTCCGATAAACAAGCGATCAGCTACCATATCCTGCTTGCCATTTATTAATTCAACAATTTCTTCTTTGTTATTTGACCAGTTGAGATCAACATCCCATGTGAAATCTTTTAATTGAACAGGTGTACCTGAGAGAGTGATCTCTATACCCTTGTTCTTTGTTTTACCAATGTTTTCAAATTTTTGAACATAGCCCGAAACTGCCGGAAGTGTTTTTGGGAAAATTAGATCAGATGTATTTTGCTGATAATATTCTATTGAACCGGACAAGCGATTTTTAAATAATGTAAAGTCTACGCCGATATTTCCCTGCGCTGTTTCCTCCCACTTAAGGTCAGGGTTTTGAACTAACTGAGGTAAATATCCAATACCAGCTGCAGCACCAAAAACATATGGGTTTCTGCTCAATGGGCCAGATGTTGTGTAAGGGTTAACTGCTGAATTGCCAACCACTCCATATCCAACGCGAAGCTTAAGTTCATTTATCCAATTTACAGAACTTAAAAAACCTTCCTCCTGCATTTTCCAGGCTACTGCGAATGATGGAAAGAAATCCCATTTATGTTCAGGAGCCAATACAGAAGCACCATCAGCACGACCCGAAACTGTAAGCAAATATTTATCACTCAACGTATAATTTATACGGCCCATAAAAGAAGCAAGTGTATTTTCAGTAAACCCTGTACCATAGCCTGGATTTCCTGCAGTATTTGATCCCACGTCATACCACAAACTAAGAGGATTAATAAGACCCGTTACACTAGTGCTTACATTTTCTCTCCTCGATTTTTGTGTTGATTGAAGCAATGTAACATTCACTTTATGTTTTTCTGCAAAAGTCTTATCAACGTAAAGTAAATTCTCAACTACCCACGAAAAATTGTCCTGTGTTGCATAACCAGCCGTATTCGGCCTGTTGGTTAAATGGCTGGTTGCATCGGGACCCGTCCATGACCCTGATCTAAGCTGCCGATACTGACCGCTGAAATTTACACGATATCTTAGCCATGAAGTAAATTTCAATTCAGCAAAAACGCCTGCAAGTACTGCTGCTGTTCTTCTCTCATTCAATACCTGGTCAATATCTATTAAGGGATTCCATAAGCTAATATTACCGCCAGGGTTTTTAATTGGGAAACCATTAGCATCAGTAGGCAATGCATATGGAAACATATCCGACGCTCTGGAATACAAATCTTTGGAACCGGTATTAGAAGTATTCGGTCCTAAAATTCCATAATTCTGAATGGAAAGAGATGTGATTATGTTAGTTCCAAGGTTAAGCCATTTGTTAGGGGTCACATCACCATTTATTGTTGCTGTATAACGTTTATAATCCTGATCTTTTTGAACACCCTGCTGATTATAATAATTAAGTGATATCAGCAGGCGGGAAATATCGGTTCCTGCTGTAAGCGAAATTTGATGGTTTTGAGTTATCCCTGTCTGTGTTGCAGCCTCCAACCAATCATAGCTTCTTATGTTTTCAGAATTGTATACAGGGATTGCTGCCGGCCAACCAAGTGCTTGTTCCGCAGTTGTAGTAGGTCTTGTCTTAACTGTACCATCGGGATTCCATTCATATCCTGCCATTACAGATGCAAGAGCAACTGCATCTGTAGTTAGCCCTGGCATTCTTAGCTTATCAAGATCAGGATCCGGATACCACTTTGCCGCTGGCACATTAAGGTCAGCATTGGCTGCACCGAGATCTTTGTATGTACGTCCATTTATCAAACTCAGGCGCCATCTGTCTATATACTCGCCTCCATCCATCCAATCTGTTAATGACTTATATGAATCGATTGAAACAGTTGATTGAAAGTTGACTCCAACTCTTCCTTTTTTCCCTTTATTAGTTGTAATAAGAACCACTCCATTAGCACCGCGTGAACCATAGATCGCAGTTGCAGATGCATCTTTTAATATTTCTACCGAAGCAATGTCATTAGGATTGATATCGGCCATGGTAAATGAGTTTACACCCAGTGAATTCACCATTGGAATATTATCAATTACATAAAGAGGTTCATTCGATGCACCTATCGAACGATTACCTCGAACTCTCAATACTGGTAGTTCGCCCGGTTTTAAATTTGATGTAACGTGTACACCTGCTGCTTTACCTTGTATAGCTTGTAAAACATTCTGCGCAGGTCGTTCCTGGATATCTGCTGCCGTCAAACGACTGACAGCTCCGGTTACATCACTCTTTTTTTGTGTACCATAACCTACAACGACTACATCCTGAAGAGATGTTGACAAACTTGTCATCCCGATAAGTAGCTCAGCTTTGTCATTAATAGCAACTTCCAATGCTTCAAACCCAATGGAACTAACTACTAAAACAGATTTACCTGAAGGAGCGTTCAATGCAAATGTTCCATCAGTTGTCGTAGCAGTTGCAATTGTTGTTCCTTTTACCGTAACCGTGGCGCCAGCTACTGGCTTACCTGATTCGTCATTTACTTTTCCTGATACCTTAAAATTGTTTTGAGAAAACGAGACTAAAGAAATAGAGAAGAATAATAGCAAAATTGTAACTCTTGCTAAAGCAGTTTTTCTTTTCATACAGCAGCATTTTAGTTTTAAATGAACCACAAGTTAAAACAGTGATACTCACTTCTCATCCTGACCTATCCTGCTACAAAAAAGTATTTACGCAATCGTTCCCGGAAAATATCAAAGAAAAGTTTAGCGAGGACTTTGAATCGTCTTTTATTTAAATAAGATGTTTACAAAAAGCAGCAGTTTTTTCACAACCAACCTGGTCCATTACTTGTTGCAATTGTGTTTTCAAAATAGAAATAGTATGTTCTCCTCCCTTATCTCCCAATGCTGATACTCCATACATAAACGTTCTTCCAAGAAATGTAAATTCTGCACCAGATGCCAAAGCCCTCGCCACATCAGGGCCCGTACGAATGCCGCTATCCATCATGATCTTTATCTTGTCCTTGTATTTATTAACTATCGGCGTTAACGATCTGATCGTTGATTGACCGGCATCAATTTGCCTTCCTCCGTGATTTGAAATAATGATCCCATCTAATCCTAATCGTATTGCCATTTCTGTATCTTCTGGTGAAGCAACTCCTTTCAAAACTAATTTTCCTTTCCACATGTCCCGAATGGGAGCGATCTTTTCTTCGTTCAACCTTCCGGAAAAAGTTTTATTCATATACGCACCAAGTTGTTTCATATCCAACCCTTTCGGCATATATGGTTTCATATTGGCAAAAGCAGGCTGTCCATGAATTAAAGTTCTGATCGCCCAATCAGGTCTGCCCATTATTTGTAAAATATTTCTAAGTGTCATTCTCGGAGGCATCGCTAATCCATTACGAATATCTCTTGGCCTGTAACCAAATGTTGGTACATCACATAAAATAACCAGCACAGGACAATGAGCAGCTTCGGCTCTTTTAATAAGACTGTCCCGAATATTATCTTCTGTAGGATGGTATAGCTGATACCATGCTCTTCCTTCTGTCAACTCACTTATTCTTTCAATACTTGATGTTGTTACTGTGCTTAATATAAATGGAATATTATGTTCACATGCCGCCTTTGCTAATATTTCAGGTGCATTAGGCCACATCAATCCCTGCAAACCAATAGGGGAGATTCCAAATGGCGCATCATATACATGACCAAACAATTCTGTTTTCATTTCAGAAAAAGTATGTTTAGCAAGATAAAAAGGTTGCAACTCAACTTGCCGTAGCTCAGTTGTGTTCTTATAAAGATTTACATCTTCATTGCATCCGCCATCGAGATATTCAAAAGCAAACTTTGGAATTTTCTTTTTAGCCTTTTTTATCAAATCATCGAGTGAAGGATAATTTGAATTATACTTCCATTTCATTTTATAAAATTAATAGTATTAACAGTTGAAATATCCTGTTACACTTTTGTACCCTGTGTAACTGAATAAAGTTTTAAATCAATAATATCGGAAGGAAGTTTTTTTGTATTCCAATGTTGATGTATGGCTAAAGCAGCTCCCAATGCTGAAGCTTGTGGCACCGAAGCAGCATAAACTTCAATTTTTGGAAATGCTTCAGCCAGCAAATACATATAGATTGGATTTTTGCTAAAGCCACCATCCACAAAGATCCTTTTTACATGGGCACCCTTCAACACGAGATTAGTACTTCTGACCTGCTGCTTCATTATATCAGCTATCAACTGGTGATACGCTTCTTCATACGACGAAAACTCATCAAGTTTTCTAAATTGAAAATCTGATTGACGATCGTCGCTTGTTTTTGTTTTAACAGGATTCTTTTTGTTTAATCCAGCCAGAACTTGCGGATCACATTTAACTGACGAATAATGATCCATTGGTTTTTTAAAAAAATCAGCAAGTCGCTTTACTTGTTGCTCATGCTCATACCCTGCAAAAAGTCTTGATGCTTTAACTGGTTTGCCTTCGTAAGAAAGATAACAAAGACAATCTTCGTCCAGTTCATAATCAGACAACATTGTATTATTAAAAGGATTGATCGTTATACACCAGGTGCCTGTTGACAACAAAACAAAAGGTTCATGAAATGAAATAAAATAAGGGATCAGCGCAGATGAACTATCATGCAGTCCTCCAGCCGCTGGTATTTCGCCATTTATTTTCTCAGCAACTTTATCATACGATAGTATAGAAGGAAGTTTTTCTGCAATGCCTTCTTTATTCACCCATTCATGATATTTTTTGTCCTGGAAATTCCAAAGATTGGTATGGCTACCAATGCTAGTTATATCTGAATATAATTTTGAAGTAAGAATATAACTGAGATACTGGGGCAAGTGTAAAGCGTATTTTATTTTTTCAAAGATTTCAGGCTTCTCATATTTCAACCTGTATAGTTGCATTCCTGAATTCAGGTTACCGAGAACAGGCGATGCTGTTTGTTTTGAAACCAAACTTTCGCCTCCATAATCCTTATAAAATTTCTTTTGTAAAGAAGGAGTATAAGGTTTAAGGTAATTGTATATCGGAGGAATTACATTGATATCTTTATCAAGATAAACAAAGCTTGCTCCATAACCGGAAAAGTTAACTGCTTTGATCTCGAAATCTTTATTTTGGATTAAACGATCAAATGAATCTTTTACCCATTCGGTAAGCGCCGAAACATTTTCACAAGGGAAACCATCTTCATCTTTTATCTCTTCAAATTTTTTACTTTCTTCGAAAATCACTCTGTATTGTTCGTTAAAAAGTAAAACTTTTTTATTTGTTTTACCTACATCGAAAATTAATATAACAGGTGTCTTTGCCATTATAGACCTGTTGCAATATTTTTTGCACCTCTTTCTTTTGTTAATTGCTTACGGATCTTTTCATCACGATAAAACTGTAAAGGATCCAATGCGCCGCCACTTCTTATTCTTGCTTCAGCAGCAATAGCTCTTACATCTGTACGGAAAGTATCTTGCAAAACTTGCTGCGCTGCTACTACATCATTTGCGTCCTGCGCTGCATTCAACTTACTCCTGTCCACAAGTAATGCATGTGTATAAGAAAGCATGATGGCATCAACAGACTGCAGCAGATCTTCCAGCGGATCTTTTACATTGTGTGAGGCATCGATCATCCATCCGAGGTCTTTTGAATGGCTCATGCCTCTTGCATCCATGCCTTCCACCAGTTCATTAAAAATTAAAAATAACTGGTAAGGCTTAACACTTCCCACAGTAATATCATCATCGCCGTACTTACTGTCATTGAAATGAAAACCAGCAAGCTTTCCTTCCATTAATAATAAAGAAACGATCTGTTCAATGTTTGCATTAGGCAAATGATGACCAAGGTCAACGAGTGTATAAGCTTTCGGGCCGAGTTTGTTTACATAAAGTAATGATTGACCCCAATCCCCTACTGTCATTGAATAAAAATTGGGTTCATGTGCTTTGTATTCTATAAACACTTTCCAGTTTGAGGGTAAGGCAGCATATATCTCCTTTAAGCCTTCCAATGTATTCTGAAACGCCTTTCTAAAATTTAACTGGCCAGGGAAACAACTACCATCGCTTAACCAAACCGTGAGTGATTCTGAGCCAAGTTCAACTCCGTGTTTGATCACTTCAATATTGTGATCAATCGCTTGTTTGCGTATTGATTTATTTACATTCTGTAAAGAACCAAATTTATAAGTTAGTTCCTGGTCAGGTTGATCCTGGAATGTATTGGAGTTAACAGCATCAAATTTTAGATTAAGATCAGATGCTAACTTTTTGATTGCCAAATAATCTTTCGGAATATCCCACGGAATATGAAGTGATATAGCGCCGCTTGATTGGTTGAGTGCATGAAGCAATCCTACATCTTCCATTTTTTGTTCAAGATTTCCGGGTTCGCCGGGACCGGGAAAACGGCCGAAACGAGTACCGCCGGTTCCCAATGCCCATGATGGAATTGCCACCTGGAATTCAATAAGTTTTTTTATTATTGCTTCAACATTGTCAACTTCACCCTTTATAAATGAAAAGCGTTGCTGATGTTTTGAAATGTGTTTATCGTTATGGTCTGCAATCTGTTTTTTGTCAATTCTCATTTATTTGATATTAAGATATTGTGATTCGGATATTATAATGCTACAGTTGTTCTTTGGTATTACTAATAGTGTTCTTTAATTTTTTGATGTAAATATTCAACTTATGATGAAGCACTTTAAGTTTTTCCAATAAAGCTTCATATTCGTTTTGAGACATGAGGGCCCTTTTGAATGATTTTACTGCCCATGCTTTTGTTTCCATCATGGAACCGCGGCTATAGTAACAAAACTGCTTCCTGTCTTTATAAAAATAGCGTCCATATCCTTCTGCAATATTTGCTGCAATAGAATCCGCCGCTTCTACAAATTGTCCACCCACCGTTTTCTTTGCAAAATACTCCCACTTATCAACTATATTCCAAACATCTTCACCAATTTCAAGTGCCAGTTGATATATCTCTAAATCTTCTAATAAAATATTTTCAGGCATGAATTTTATTTGTGCCTAAAAATACAAAATGATTATCCCAGAATCATAATATCTCAGTATCCAATATCAAAATATCTAACAACTTTTACCTGTAAAATCCCATTGCCACGCCACCATCTACATTAAGTGCATTGCCGGTTGATTTATTTAACAGACCTCCTACAAAAGCAAAACATGCATTGGCTATATCCTCCGGTAAAATGACCTCGTTCAACAAAGTTCTTTTTGCATAATACGCTGGCAACTCATCTACAGTAATGCCATACGCTTTTGCACGACCTTCGGCCCAACCACCTGCCCAGATATTTGAATCAGCGATCACTGCATCTGGATTAACTGTATTCACTCTTATTTTATCAGCGCCAACTTCTGCAGCCATCAATCTTGTGAGATGTGCCTGCGCCGCTTTTGCAGAACCGTAACCAGGATTATTCGGGCCGGCCACTACTGCATTTTTAGAAACAATATTTACGATATCACCACCAAATCCTTGTTTGCGCATAAGCTCAATCCCTTTTTTAGAAACAAGGAACTGACCTTTTACAAGAATATCATATAACTTATTCCATTCATCGATCGTATGATCTGTAATTGATTTGGAGATACTGATACCTGCATTATTAATTACAATATCAACTCCACCGAATGACAATGCAGCTTCATCAAAAGCAGCTGCAATGGAACAATCATCGGTCACATTCAGCAGCGTACTGCTGATAACATCGTTTCCAAACGAACTTCTGAATTCCTTATTCGTTTCACTAAGCCGTTCAACATTCACATCATTTATTACAATACAGGCACCTTCCTCAGCAAATCTTTTTGCAATAGCTTTTCCAATACCGCCGGCACTGCCCGTTATTAAAGCAACACGACCACTCAATGGTTTGGGTTTTGGCATCCGTTGAAGTTTCGCTTCTTCCAATAACCAGTATTCAATGTTAAATGCTTCTTGTCTAGGCAATGAAGTATATTCTGAAATTGCTTCAGCGCCACGCATTACATTGATCGCATTTGTATAAAACTCTGCAGCTACTCTTGCAGTTTGTTTATCTTTTGCAAATGTGAACATACCAACACCGGGATAAAGGATCACTACGGGGTTTGCATCACGCATTGCAGGGCTGTTAGGATGTTTGCATTTATTATAATAGTCCGCATACATTTTTCTGTACGCTTCAAATAGTGGTTGTAATTTTTCTTTTAAAGCTTTTACATCGCTGATACTTTCATTTGGAGCAAGGTTAAGTATCAATGGAGAAATTTTTGTCCGCAGAAAATGATCAGGACAACTTGTACCTAATGGTGCTAATTTTTCAAGGTCATTTGAATTGATATATTGTAAAACCCTGTCATCATCAGTAAAATGGCCGATCATTTTTGTTTGCGAAGAACAAAACCCTCTTAATACAGGTGCAAGTGATGCAGCTTTTGCTAATCTTTCTTCTTTAGATAAAGACTGTATCTTTTGTCCGCCAAAGACCTCTCTTTTCTTTCCATAATTATCTTCCAGGTATTGTGCACAGGTCTCGATCACTTCCAGTGTATTGATATAACTTTCATAAGCAGTATCACCCCACGTAAATAATCCATGTGAACCCAGCATGATGCCACGGATACCGGGATTCTCATCCAAACATTTTTTAAGTTTTAACCCCAGATCAAAACCGGGCTTTTGCCATTCAACCCAACCAATTGTTCCGTTAAATAATTCTTTCGTAATCTTCTTACCATCTTTTGCTGCCGCAATTGCAATTGCCGCATCCGGATGCAAGTGATCTATATGTTTGAATGGAAGAAATCCATGTAAGGGTGTATCAATAGATGGAGCTTTTGAAGACAGATCATAAATGCAATGATTAAAAAGCTCTACCATTTCATCTTCATGATCAATACCACGATAAATACTTTTCAAACTGCGCAATCGATCAACATATAATGCAGCGAGCCCATTACGCTTCATTGTGCCGAGATCCCCACCACTTCCTTTTACCCACATCACTTCTGTTTCCTTGCCAGTCAATGGATCTTTTGCCATTGCTTTGCACGATGTATTGCCACCACCATAATTTGTAAGTCGAAGATCTGCACCTAACAAATTAGAGCGATAAACCAACAATGCTACTTCATCACCAGCTAAAGCTGCCGCTTTAGACTCGTCCCACAAGTAGCTAACATGCTTAAATTCGACTGTTGCTGTTGACATATGATAACTCTTTTTGTTGTTTCATTTTTTCATGCCGGTTATTTCCAATACCCACAATTATCACTGCAAGAATGATCGTAATGATACCTGCCGCTATTGTTCTTGATGTTTTTTTCGAAACACCTTTCCATTCTTTTAAAATGATGCCCCACATGTTTGCAACTAGAATGATAAATGCCATGTGAAGTATCCATGAGCTGGGACCATTCCCTAATTTACTTTCACCCATACCATAGAAAAAGAATTGGAGAAACCATGTAGTGCCCGCCAATGCTGCAAACATGTAATTAGAAAATAGCGGTGTTTTCTTATTTGTATAATCACCAAAGGTTTTATTACGGGCATTCAGGATCATGCACCATATAAGGTTGGTGGTAAGACCTCCCCATAATAAAACAACATAAATAACATTGTTACGATATAGAAACTCCCCTTCACCCGGATTAGCCAGCTTCCATGCTTCATTCGCTACAGCACCCATAGCCTGACCAGCTTCTAATCCAAAATTAAAACAAGCACTAAGAACACCAGATACAATTGAAACAAACATCCCCAGTGCAAATTTGTATTCTGTTTTTACTTCCACGCCATGCGGATCGCTTGAAGATCTTAATTGCTTTTCTTTCATGGTACCAGCTTTACCGCAAATGATAATACCGAGAACGCAAACGACTAAACCGGATAAAACTATCAGCCCCCAACTAGATCCAATCATCATACTGAAAGTATCCTTACCTGCTACAGGTGAAAAATCGTAATAGATAGAAGGTATCAATGCACCGAATACCATACATAAGCCAAGAATGATGCTGCTACCTAATGACACACCGAGATAACGAACTCCTAAACCGTATGTCAGACCACCTATTCCCCATAACAAACCAAAGAAGAATGTAATTAAAAGAGTAGAAACACCAGTGGAACTTATTATATCATTAAAATCTGGGATGGTGAGCCAGGCAGCAAGCGGGGGAACAATGAGCCATGAAAATAATCCGCCAACGATCCAATAGCTTCCCAATGCCATCCTTTTACTTTTTTATAAGGGATATAAAAACTGCCTGACGCAAAACCTCCGATAAAGTGGAAAATAACTCCTAATATGACTTGCATTCGTTGATTGTTTTAAAATGGCAAAAAACCGATTATAAAAATAATATGCCTGCTCATAACCCCTATCATGTACTGTCTGTTATAAACTCTTTTGATCATGGCTTTCTATTGCAGATAAAAAACTTCTTCAAGAGGAATTGAAACGGGGGAGTTATCAGGATTCGATTCCATAATATCTCCCATATAAGCCCACCACTTTTTCATAACAGGATGTGCCGGTAATTCATCCAGTTTTTTTGCATCTGGTATCTTCAGATATCCAAATAAAAAACCAGTTGCTTCATCAAGAAAGATAGAATACTCCTGTACGCCTTTTTCTTTCAATAGCTCAGAAAGCTCGGGCCATATTTCATCATGTCTTTTTTTGTATTCGATCTCCTTCCCTTTGAATAATTTCATTTTGAATGCTACCCTTTCCATATATTAATCTTTAAATTCAAACGAATTTAATTCAGTCTTCCAAAAATTCTCTAATAAATTGAAAGTAATTACCTTTCGGAGGTAGAAATTACTGCTGCCACATATGAAAAAAAACATTCTTTTCCAGTATATAAATATTGACTATTTATCGGCCACTCCTAAATATATGCAGCTGGCGAATTCAGTCATTAATGCCATTAATGAAGAAAAGATAGGAAAAGATGATCTGTTGCCCTCCATCAATGAACTCAGCTTTGAATTTGAAATATCAAGAGATACCGCTGAGAAAGGTTATAAATACCTGAAACAAATTGGGATCCTGGGTTCCGTGCCGGGCAAAGGTTATTTTGTAAAGTCAACCGAGGTAAATCAACCACTCAAGATATTTCTTCTCTTTAATAAGCTTAGCATACATAAGAAAATAATGTATGACGCATTTGTAAAAACCCTGGGTGAACTGGCATCAATTGACTTCTACATATACAACAATGATTATACCTTATTCAAAAGGCTTATACAAAACAATAAGAACGAGTTCACTCATTATGTGATCGTGCCTCATTTCCTTGATGGCGGTGAAGATGCTCATGAGATCATCAACCAGCTACCTACTGATAAATTGCTGATGATGGATAAATTGATACCCGGTATTAACGGGAATTATGCGGCCGTTTATGAAGATTTTGAAAAAGATATTTACGATGCACTTGATCAATTAAAAGATCAGCTAAGTAAATATCATACCATAAAAATGATCTTCCCAGGATATACTTATCATCCAAAAGAAATTATAAAAGGTTTCAAAAGATTTTGCCATCAATACGCTTTCACAAGCAAAATTGTAAATGATATTTCCAATGAACCGATAAAAGATGGAGAAGCCTATATCAACTTAATGGAAGACGACATGCTGACACTGCTTGAGAAGATCAAAGCAACAAAACTAAAAGTCGGAAAGGATGTTGGCATCATTTCCTATAACGAAACACCCTGGAAACAATTTATCCTTGATGGGATTACAACGATCTCAACAGATTTTGAAAAGATGGGAACAATGACTGCAGAAATGATCCTTAATAATCAAAGAAGTCATTTGGCTGTTCCTTTTAAAGTGACATTAAGAAAATCCCTATAGTGGTCGTATAAAATTACTTTAGCTTCCCGATTTGTTCATTATAGTATTTGATTTCCTGTTTTACAGATAACACATTACCTCCAAGCTCTATAGAATCTCTTTCAATGTAGATATAGCCATCGAAGTTTTGTTTCTTTAATTCGGCAAATATTTCAGGAAACTTTACAACACCTGTTCCAACCGGTACATCTTTCAATGTAATATCATTGTAAGCAGCAATATCTTTCAGATGAATACCGATAATATGGCCAGCTAATTTTTTTACAGCATCCAATGGATCTATCCCACTTTTTGGCCAATGTCCAAGATCGGCACATACTCTGAAATTCGGATGGTTCTGCAGAGCCAACAATGTAGTGTCCGGATCCCAGTAATGACTAGTCTCTTTCCAATGTTCATGGATAGCAACCTTCATTCCGTAAGCACCGGCAAGACTATCAATTTCATCCCACATATTCAATGGTGGCTCGGTAGTTACATACTTAGCACCAAACTGTTTTGCAATATCAAATTGCTTAATCCACGAACTTAATGTGGTATCACCAGCAATATACATCGATTCACAGATCAGTCCCTTCTGCGCTATTAATGCTTTTAGTTTTTCAATCCCTGCAGGAGATAATCGCAATATCATAGAATCTTTTAATTCCGGCCCTGCACTATGGAAAGTATTTGGTTCAATATATTTTAAACCTACACTGTCAACCCTGTTCAATGATACAGGAAAATTTACATCATGAAATGTCCATAATGCCACTCCCAATTTCCAATCCTTTGCAGGATCAACAGTTGACACTGTAGAATTAGATCCCTCATCTGTTTTAGCATCATCATTACATGCTGATAGAAATAACCCTACACATAAAAGCAAAACAAGTGAGTTACGTTTAAATATTAAGATCATAAAAGTGGTTTTATAAATTAAAATTATTTGTTCCGGGTTTCAATGGATAAGTTTTTCCTTTCCAAATAAATCTTCCGGAGGTCTTTTCCGGCAAAGTGAGTTCTATGTTCCATTTTCCATTTTGAAATTGATAGTTAGCTAAAATAGTTCCATTTGGATGTGGCATCTTTCCATTTACATTTTTCAGATCGCCTAAATGCGGTTCGATCTTTATTTTTTTAAAACCCGGCGCATCCGAATCAATACCCAACACAGTTCTGAAAAATTCAATATTCGGACTAGAGCCCCATGCATGGCAATCGGAACGGGCATTATCGATCTCGGAAATTTCTGCCCATGTTGTCAATCCCATTTCAATATTCTCTTTCCACTTATCCAGCCATTTTAAATAATCATTTCCCAATCCGGCTTTTATCAATGCCATGTGCAGGTAATATTTAAAATAAATAGAAGCAGGAGCTAATGATCTGTCTGAAATTATTTTTTTTGCAAGGTCAGTTGCAGCAGTTCCTTTAATTGTATTGGTAAGTATTGCCAATGTATTTGCATGTTGCGAATAGCGATCTTTATCTTTTGTATCAGAATAAAGTTTTTTATCAGCACTCCAGTAGTTTCGTTGAATTGTTTGCTGAAGCTGCAAAGCTTTCTTTTGATATTCGTTTGCAATAGCCGGTAATCCAAGTTCTGTTTCAAGTTTTGCTGCTACCTGCAAGGCCCATAATAATTGAAAGTCCAATAAGGATGAGCTACCATCTTTTCCAATTGGCCCAACGCCACCGGGCCATCCTGTCTTTCCTTCCACCCAATCTGTATAGATCCAGTAAGGAACATTTCGTAATGATCCTTCAGCATTTTGATATTTACTAAAGAACCAAAGTACATCTCTTGTTCCCTGCAATTTATCTTTTACAAAAGCTTTGTCACCACGATACATCCAGTAATCATTTACCATTCCAATATACCAAAGAGAAAAAGTGGGGATCTGTTGCGGAGAAAAAGATGGATGACGGCTTAATGTAATACCTTCTGCCATTCGTGAATGATCCATTTGAGTGATCGCATTTCTTACCAAACGATCATCGCCACTGTTATATAATGAAACCAATGCCTGTATACGAGCATCCCCAATGTATTGCAATTGCTCATAATAAGGACAATCCATATAGGTTTCCCATGCACAGGATCTTGCGGTTCGCCAACCCACTTCAAATATTTTGTCCAGTGTTTTATCCTTCGCATCAAACGTTGCATTCAACTGAAAAGGATAACCGGTGAACAAACTATAAATATCATTAATGATCAGTGGCTCATCTTTTGTCGTTACTTTAATTTCAACATATCGAAACGTTCTCCAGCTAAGTGTACTGAAATACTGAACATCTTTTCCATTCGATATAATACTATCTTTTCTGCCTGCAATAATTTTACCATCTACCTCATTACGATTTCCCTTTTTAAATGTTTTACCAGGGCCATCCGGTTTTTCGATAAACAAAGCTTCGGCATAAGTAAGTAAGATGCCTGCATCTTTTCCCTTACTGAAATCTAATTCCGGGTATGCATTGGTATAAAAAGATTGATCAAGTAGAAATGTTGCTTTAGTGTTTGCCGGGATCGTAATTGTTTTTTGTGTTGTCGGAAATCCATCAGGGATTGTAATACCTTCTGTTTTTCTTACAGCCGCAAAGCGTTGAACTCTTAATTCCATTGGTGGCAATGTGGAAGGAACCAACATCCAGTCAGCAATATCAACTGCACCTTTTGGAGTACCGCCACGCCAGCCAACTCTCGCTGCATTTGGCCAGGCATCATCATTAAAATCATTTTTCATCCAACCATCCGGCATTTTATTCATATCAACTATCTCACCCGGTCCACTAACATAGTAAGTATTATATCCAACGCCACCGGTTAATGGAGTGTATGCATTATTCTTATAACATTTCCAGGAAGTATTTGTATTTATTGTCTCTTCATTTTTTGTATTGCCCTGCATTAAAAATCCTGTCCTATTTGATATTTGTGCTTCTGGCCTGTATTCACCCTCATTCCAAACTGTGGCTGCAATAATATTATTTCCATTGATCAAATAAGGAGCAATATCAACTGTTTCAAAATTCCAGTGAGACAGATCATTTCTTGCAGGACCCAGTGAAACAAATTTTTCGTTAATAAGTAATACATACCGATTATCTGCTGAAACATGAACAATAAAAGAGTCAGGTTTTTCCGTTAACCAAATTTTTTTTCTGAAATAATATACTCCGTATGTTTTTGCAGGTGCACCGGGAGCAGTGATCCAATTAGCAGACCATGTATTTTTTAACAAGGAAGGATTGATCGTTTGTGACTGCGCCTCACTAAAAAATATAGCGAAGAAAATAAAAACAATAAACTGTTTTTTCATAGATGAATTTTACTTCGATATTTCAAAATGATATTTACCTGAATTCACTTTTAGAATGACATACCCATTTTCTGTACCCGTCACCTGCAGATCCTTTGATGAGGAAACAGCATTTCCATTTTCCGTTATCGCTTCTTTATTAGAAGCAGGAACAAACACAGTTGCTGTTGTGTTCGCAGGAATTTCAATGTCCATAATAATTTTATTGCCTTCTATTTTCCATCCGCTGCTGGCTTTGCCATAGTAAGTCTGCAAGCTTGCGGACGCATTCGTTAATCCGCCACCAATATGCGGCTGTATTTTTATATGCTTATATCCTGGCCCATCGTCATAGGTGTCCAAACCAGCCACAACCTGATACATCCAATCACCAATAGCTCCGTAAGCATAGTGATTAAACGAATTCATTGATGCAGGTTCGAATGTACTATCAGGACGAATACCGTTCCATCTTTCCCAAATTGTTGTAGCCCCCATTTTTACCGGGTATAACCATGACGGATAACTTTCCTGCATCAGCAATGAAAATGCAACATCAGTTTTTCCAAAACGACTAAGCACATGACATAGGTAAGGCGTTCCTAAAAACCCAGTGGTAAGATGATTATTATAGCTTTTAATATTATCAACCAACTTTTGAACGGCTTGTTCTCTAAGATCTCCTGGAAGCATATCAAAGTTTAATGCCAATACATAAGCAGTCTGCGTACTTGAAACCAATCTTCCATTTGGAGTTAAATACTCTTTTGAAAATGCTTCCTTCAAATTTTTTAATAACTCAGTGTATTTAGCAACATCATCATTTTTAGCCAACACTTTTGCAGTGTTGATCATTATCTGAACAGAGTTAGCAAAAAAACATTGTGCGATCATATATTTATCCGTCACTGCTGATCTTCCATCATTATCATCAAACGGACGATAGAATAGCCAATCGCCAAAATGAAACCCTGTGTTCCATAAATAATTTTTACTTTCTTTTTCCATATAGCCAACCCATGCCTTCATGCTGTTGTATTGATCTTCTAATATCTTCTTATCTCCATATGCTAAATACATATTCCATGGAATGATGTTTGCCGCATCTGCCCAACCTGCCGATGCGCCAGCCTCAGGCTGTAAAACATTGGGAATAACGTATGGCACTTTGCCACTGGGTCGCTGATCAGCCTCAACATCACGCAGCCATTTTGCAAAAAAATTATGGACACCAAAATTGAATGCTGCAGTTCTTGAAAATGCTTGTGCATCACCTGTCCATCCAAGACGTTCATCTCTCTGCGGACAATCAGTTGGCACATCCAAAAAATTTCCTTTTTGTCCCCATTGAATATTATGCTGCAGTTGATTGATCAATGCATTTGAAGAAGTGAATGTGCCCGTTGGTTTCATATCGGAATACAAAGCAACTGCAGTAAAATTTTCAGGTTTTACATCATTCACACCTTCAATTTTTATGTAACGGAATCCGTAAAAAGTAAAATGAGCTTCAAATGTTTCTTCACCTTTGCCTGATAAAATATAGTTGGCTGTTGCATTGGCAGCACGAAGATTATCAATATAAAAATTTCCATTCTTATCCAACACCTCTGCATGACGAATAGTTATTTTATCTCCTGCATTTCCATTTGCTTTAACTATTACCCAACCCACAAGGTTCTGTCCAAAGTCGATCACCTTCTCCCCTTTTGGTGTTGTAAATATTTTTAATGGCTTAAACTTCTCATGCTTTTTTATCGGCTCATTATAAGTAGCAAGCAAATTATCGTTTGGATAATTCTGCACCTTTACTCCCGACCAGTTCGCATCATTATAATTGGCAGTTGACCATCCGGTTTTTTCTTCTCTTGCATCAATTGTTTCTCCGTGATAAATTTCTGAATAACGAATAGAACCTGTTGATGATTTCCAGGTTTCATCCGAATTTATTCTCGCAGTTGTCCCATCTGTATAATTAATATCAAGCTGCATTAGAAGGCCTGTTTTTTTTCCATAACTGTCTTTGTTTCCTGACCATGCTAAAAAACCACGATACCAACCATTACCAACGGTCACCCCGATAGCATTGGCGCCATTTTGAAGAAGATTTGTTACATCATACACCTGGTATTGTAATCTTTTATTATAACTCGTCCATCCGGGAGTTAAATATGCATCGCCGACCCGCTTTCCATTTATTTGCGCTTCGTACATACCATGTGCAGTGATATAAACAGTAGCGGATGCAATTTTTTTTGTGGCAGAAAATTGTTTTCTGAAATATTGTGCAGGCCTGTTGACAGAATCTTCAATGAAATCTATTTCGATCCATTTTGCATTCCAATCAGACTTGTTTAACAATGCAGTTTGAAAAAATGCAGGCTCACTCCAGGCTGATGGCTTGTCACTATTATCCCAAACTCTTACTTGCCATGTATATTTTTTCCCGGATTGCAATGCAGTACCAGAATAAGGTACCTGTACCGATTGATTAGATGTGATCTTTCCACTCTTCCATGCTGTTCCTTTTGAAGCACTAACCGTAATTTCATAAGCAGTTTGAGAAATATTTCTCTGCTCACCCACCAATTGCCAGGTAAAACGTGGTTGTTGAACATCAAGACCAATTGGATTTGTTTGATTTTCTGTTAATAGCTTTACAACCTTTACCTGTGCTGAAATTGTTGTTGTCAAAAATAATAAGCCGAGGAGTAGAAAATTATTTTTTCGCATGGCGCAAAGCTTTGTGTGGTTTTGAAATCGTCGGAATAAGATTCCCAATATAAATAAAGTTAGTAGTTATTGAATCAAAAAATGTGAATTAGGTTTTTTCTTATTTACCCAATCAAATCAGAGCACTAAAATTGATAGATAATAAAAAATATTATCGGGCATCAGTGGCTTACATGAATTAAATTATTTTTACCATAATACTTAAACTTGACCATTGGTTCAACTATAATAGCCCCGATAAGTAAGCTACAGGTTCGCATTGCTGTGTCAGTTTTTTTCTTTTGCCAGGGATTAACTTTTGCAAACTGGGCAAGCAGGATACCTGATATTAAATCATCTCTTCATTTAAGCGAAGCTGGGCTTGGAAGTATTTTACTTGCATTACCCCTCGGACAATTAGTAACAATGCCTTTCAGCGGAAGACTTGTTACACGATTCGGTAGCAAGTATGTATTAAGAGTTGCAGTTGTTGGTTATGTGCTCTCCCTTACAAATATTGGGTTGGTGGAAAAACCATGGCAATTAGCATTGGCTCTATGTGCATTTGGAATATTTGGTAACCTGTGTAATATTTCTGTTAACACACAGGCTGTTCATGCAGAAGCTCTTTATAACAAGCCTATCATGGCTTCCTTTCATGGCATATGGAGTACCGCAGGTTTTACCGGGGCACTTATCGGTTCATTGATGATGAAACTTGATATAAAACCGTATTATCATTTTTGGATAATTGCATTGTTTGCAATTACCATGATGCTGATCTTTAATAAATATCTTTTACTAACACCTACCAGCAGATCTGCATCATCATTTACAAAATTTAAAATGCCGCACGGTTCGTTAATGTTATTAGGCGTTATTGCTTTTTGTTGTATGAGTGCTGAAGGATGTATGTTCGACTGGAGTGGTGTTTATTTCAAAGAAGTAGTAAAAGCAGAAGGTTCACTTGTATCACTTGGCTACGCTTCATTTATGATCATGATGGCAACCGGAAGATTTACAGGTGACCGGCTTGCGTTGAAGTTTGGTCGCAAAAAAATGGTTCAGTTAAGCGGCGTATTAATTTTTATCGGGATGATGATCGCTGTAATATTTCCAACAATAGTAATGGCAACAATTGGTTTTTTAATTATTGGATTTGGAGTAAGCAGTATCATTCCGCTTATGTTCAGTGCGGCAGGAAAAATAAAGGAAGTAGCTAGTGGTATTGCAATTGCAACTGTTTCCGGAATTGGCTTCTTTGGATTTTTGATAGGTCCCCCGCTTATCGGCTACATTGCTCAACTCGCAGGACTGCAATATTCATTTGCAGTGATCGCAGTATTAGGTCTTGGTATAACGCTATTAATAAATCGCATTAAAGAAATTGAATAGAAAATTTTTAACCACAGAGGCCCAGGGTTCACAGAGAAACACAGAGATACCCCGTGAAACTTAGTGTCACTGTGTCTCCGTGGTTTAATTTAATTCTATGCTTTTTTATTGAAATTGATGGTAACGCCAAACAGAATACCGATCGAGTAATAATTTGCTTTTGTGATAGTCGTACCACCCTGGAGAAAGTTTCTTTCTGATGGCTCATCTAAATTAGCATCCTGTTCATATTTTTTATCACTGCCAAATCCATATAGAATGCCTGTACTTACTGATAATCGCCTGCCGGATACATTGCCACCTAATACTACATGATAAATATCCCAGGTAGAAATATCCGGCTTAATTCCTCTTGTATCACGAACACTATTATCAAAAAAGCTATTATCGCTACGAAAACTCAGATCCAAAGTAAATTTGCTGTTGAGAATATACTCATAACCTACTGTCCAGTTCACTACACTCTTATTACCTGTTTTCACTCTTAAAAAATCATCGCTTCCAATATCTGAATATGCCTGTTGTGGCCTTACAAAAGCTGCAGGTTTTGCTTTTAATATGTCATATACTTCCAGGCCGCCATAATATTGAACTGCAATACCTAATTGTCCACGCTTCATATCAATATTAATACCCGATGCTGCTGACCATGGTGTTTTGTAAACCGAATGTAGTTTCTCCTGCCTGTCATTAGCCAGTATATCTATTCTTTGACCATGGTACAGCATATTGTTTGCAGTAATATCGGCGGCAACCACACCCTTACCAAATATTCTAAATGAAGGACTATTTAATGCCAGCCCGATATCAAAATGATCTCCTGTATAATAAATGCCGAGCTTTAATTGTCCACGCAAATTATCATAATAAAAATTTTGCATGTAATCACCGCTTACAAGAGGACTACCCGGCGTATTTAAAAACATCCGGGTATATAAATTTCTTTCATAACTGTGATTTCGCCAGTGAACTAACATCGTTGCCCCTAATGACCAACGATCATTGAATTTATTTCCTATGCCATAGCCAAAAGTGGTTTCTGTTAATCTTGAATTCAATGAAAGCTGACCAATAGTGGCTTCGTCACCGGGGCTCTCGGAATCATCCACTACCGGGTAGTTGCCATCAATACGTGCAAGACCATGAAATCCATAATCCACGGATGAAGCAAAACCATAACCCATTTTTATATTCGGATTATTGGTTGGGATCAATCCTGAGATCAACAATGGAAGGTTTTTGAAATTATTATTATTAAAATCTTTTTGATTACCCAATGCATTTTCTATTTTGGTTTTTTCCAACTGGTAAAGATCTGCGTTGATTGTGATCGAACTTGTATCAATAAATGCAAGACAGGCGGGATTATAGAAAATTGCAGAATTATCCTTTACACGGCCAACTACTGCGCCACCCATTAATGAAGAACGGGTTCCAAATTGCAGCGCCCAGTAATGTGTATCCTGAGCTATACTACTGTAAGCTGATATTAAAAGCGCAGGAATAAACAAGAATTTCATAAGAGATAATTTAAGGTATGGCCGGTACGATTAAGTTTCAAATTACGAAAGTAAAGACTAATTATTTTCTGCTATAATTGTATCCCGTTGTCTGCCTCAATATTATTTATTGCTATATTTTTTCTATGGGCAAGACTGCAGGCGGGCAGAAATTTTTCTTAATGAATAGTTTAATGCTCGTTAACGTTAGGATGAATATTAATTTTATTAGATGCTCCTGTTCTTAGGAAATCAAAAGATTGAATCTTGCAACCTAGCGGACTTTTGGGGTGAGAAAAATTTACTATAATAAAATCTTTTATTTGCTCTCTTTGTCTTATCAGAAAAGTTACAGTAGCGTAATCTGTTAGCTTTTTCTTATTCAAATCAATTGTATATTTAAATTCATTAAAATCCGAAACTGAATCTAAACTCTCTTTGGACGCTTCAAATATGGTTGTCCATCCGCTACCTTCTTTCCAAAATAATTCATCCTTGAATGCCATCATATTTTTAATGTTGGCTTCATTATTTGATTTTATATTCCGTAAAAGAGTTTTAGAGATAGCAACATAATCGCACTGATCTTTTTCTTCGTTTTTACAACTTGGTGATAAAATAAAAAAAAACAAGCCTAAAGTGAATCTGATGTAAGATAGCTTTGACATTTCTCTTATTTTCAGGCGAACCAGTTTTATTTAGTCTTCTTAAAATCTGCAAACAGTTTATTCATATCATCATTCGTAAGAAAATCTCCCGAATGAACGGTGATCCTATATCTGAATGTAACTGACTCTCCGGATTTCAAAGAAAAATTCAATTCTTCTTTTCCATTGCTGAAGACTTTTCTTCCCAATGGATTTAAAGCAAATAATCCATAGCCTCTTGCATGCCAGTAAGTAGGATAACCAACATTTGAGGGATGATCAAACATACCAATCGTAATATCTTTTCCATCTTTTTTTCCTGTAAGCATTACCCACTCTCCTTTTGTACCCCAAACAGAATCTCCTTTCGAACCATTGCTGCTATGATACATTCCAGAAACATCAGCCGCTGACGGCGCCACTGTTGTTACATTTCCTTTATCATCAACAAAACTGCTTTTCTCTTTTGATGGCAACTCTAATTCCCTGGCGACTCTTATCGCCAACATGCCGTCTTTGACATCTTTAAAAATTACTGCGGTGTCTTTAGCAGTTAAAGTAGTAATGCGGTCAATGATAAAATTGTTCGCTTTTGTATCTGCACTGAAATTGAAAGTAGTTAGTTCGTCAAGCAATACTTTGTTATCTGGTCTTACCCAAATAGCTTTAGTGACAAGTGAAGCTTTATTACCGTTTGCTTTTTTGCTGACGATCTGCTGATGAATGATAGTACCGTAATGATTTCTTTTCTCAACAGGTATAGCTGTAGAATTGTTCCAGAAATCAAGGCCGTTCACAGATTCATAATTCAACCAGATGCCTGTATGGTGAGGATGATCAGTCCTTTCACCTGCAATAAGCTGAAAAGGATAACTGCGTGTAACTGTTATTCCATCTATTGTATTTACAGGAAAAAGAACCGGCTTCCGGCTTGAATCAAAATTGCAATAAGAAGTGAGCAATTTATTATTAAATAAAACATCAACCTGTTTCTTATTTTTTTCAACCAATGAAAACCCAGTCGATTTCTGCGCAATAGTTATTACACTTAATGATAGCAAGATCAAAACAGAAAATAATCTTATCATGCTCTGCTTTTAATATTTGAATACTTTGCCATTGGCCATTACTTCCTGTGTCTTTTCATCAAAAGTCACTTTAGCTCCGGTATGTGCAGCAGCACTTGTCATAATAACAGCAATAGAATGACTGTACCCTGCTTCCACTGGCGCATTAGGTTGTTTCCTGCTGCGTATACTTTCCATCCAGTTACGAACATGATTCGATGTGAGACTATCACCGCCTGTGTTGGCAGATGCTACCACTTTCTCCACTTCAGACAAACTTTGTTCAGTTAACAGATTAGGTTGCATCTTCATTTCGTCAGCGAACCTTTTTGTTAATCCACCTGTCGGTGTAACCTTATTGGTATTAAGATTTAATTCTCCTCCGTTTGAATAATATATTTCGGCAGGACGTTCATCACCATTATGCATTCTTGCTCCAAACGTAACCTGGAAACCTTTCGACATATCATCTGAAGGACCATAATCAAATACTGACGTAATTGTGTCCCAATTTTTTCTTCCGTCTTTCCACATATAGATGCCACCATTGGCCACTACGCTTCTTGGATGCTGCAATCCGCTAAACCAATTCACAGTATCTATCTGGTGACTCATCCACTGGCCCGGCAAGCCTGATGAATAAGGCCAGAACAAACGAAACTCCAGATACTTTCTTACATCAAACTTATCAGCGGGACGGTTCATTAAAAATCTTTTCCAGTCAGTGTCTTCCTCTTTCAATTGAGGAAGCAAAGCTGTTCTGCGCCAGCGGCCAGGTTGATTTACATTCCATGTTAATTCAACCATCGTGATCGGCCCAAATTTTCCTGACCTTATAAACTCATTTGCTGCATGATAGTTTGCACCGCTTCTTCTTTGTGATCCTATTTGTATAATTCTGTCTGTTGCTTTAATTGCTTTTAAGGCAGCACGATTATCTTCCATCGTTTCTGCAAAAGGTTTTTCTACATAGGCATCGCAACCTGCTTTTACAGCTTCAATCGCATGCAGAGCATGCTGAAAATCTGCAGTACCTATAAATACGGCGTCCACTAACTTCTTATCATACATCTCTTCGTTATTCCGGCAGGCAACAATATCATGTCCCATTTTTTCTTTCCATATAGCAGCGCCATCCTCCCTTCTTTTTTTCCATATATCAGATACAGCAACCAGATCAAAATTCAATTCCTTGTAATGATTCATAAAACAGGGAATATGAGAACTGCGATGGCGGTCAGAAAAACCAACCACTCCAACTCTTATACGATCGTTGGCTCCAAGGATATTGCGGTAGCTTTTAGCTCCAAAAGCATTTGCACCCATATAAAAACCTGCGGAAGTGATGGCTGTCTTTTTGATAAAATCTCTGCGGGACTGTGACATATGATTTGATTTAATTAAATGTAAGAATATGTTCTTATTACAATTGCATTATTTCATTACTTTCTACTATAATCATCCTGTAGTCTTACAATATCATCTTCATCACTGGGGTTTGATTCATCAGTATGTTGCCAGATCTCGGCAACTATTCCCCAATCATCAAGACCGATCAAACGATGACGTTCGCCTTGTTTGAGTTTTATTGTATCCCCAACTTTTAAAGTATGCCGGATATCTTCTTCATCAGTATTACTCGTCATCACTCCTACTGTTCCATCAATACATTTCCATATCTCAGCACGGCGATGATGGTATTGCCAGCTTAAGCGCTGATTCGGACCCACTATTAAAATTTTTGGACTGAGTTTGTTAGTGATCTTTAATTCATTTAAATTCTCTTCAGCAAAATAATGTTGTGCAAACCATGCAGCCTGCGCTTCGTCAATAACATAGAACCCACCCCACGGACGAGTATCATCTTTATCGACAATAGTAAAATCGGATTGTTGAAGCATCGCTGCTACTTTTTCAAAGGTTGATTTTTTGTCTTTCATAAATATTTTCGAAGATAATAATATATTCAAATCAAATATCGGCGTCAAATCCTTCATCATGGTATATTTGTATATTCTTCGATACGAAAATAAAAAATAATAATGCCATCGATCCAGGTAACAGTTCATCATAAACTTACCGAACACGAAGCAATGTCACGGATAAAAAATCTTGTTACTCAATTGAAACATGATCATGGGGATAAGGTAGCCAATATGAAGGAAGAATGGCATTTAAAAAGCAGTAAGTTTAGTTTTACTTTCCATGGATTTGATCTTTCAGGCACTATTGATCTTCATCCGGGAACTGTTGAGATCCATGGTAAACTACCACTCGCTGTATCCTTATTCAGAGGAAAAATTAAAGATGTGATAAGAGAGAAAGCAACTGAATTACTTGAAGATCCCAAAACAACAGATCAATAAAAGAGAAGTGTGTAACTGCCGACAAAGTCAGTTGTTTTAATTCCGTTTATTGTTTTAAGAATTAATTCATTTTGAGTTTGCCAAAATTCGATGCCTTCAAAAAATGACATTGAAAAACAAATTAATAATTCGTGAGCCTCTCATACAAGCTCTGTTATATCAATAAAACTGGTGGCATCGTTTGGCAGCGATAATTAGGACGATGGTGACGGATCTAGCCCTGAATATTAAACATGTTTAATAAATAGTTGAGAAACGAGATCAACGCCTATTTGAATTCAGGCAAAAATCAAAATCCCTTTAAATGTCGGTCGAAAAAAAGAATCTGCCGGCTACTATAGTTGAATGATGTTTACAAAAGTAGCAAAACAACAATATTTTTTTAAACTCTTTATTGGTACATTACTGTAACTTTCTCTTTCAACAAAAGGAATAAAGATTAAACATTGAAAGTTACTACCAGCACGGTTTCGGAAATTTTATCACACTTGCGTCTCAATTTTCTTAGCGACAATTCTCTACGTAAGTATACAGAAGAACCTTTTCGTTCAGAACTTTTCAGCTCCGATCAAATGGGTCGCCATGGTAGAGTATTGGCGAAGTCGCATACAATTCAAAAAGGATTTTCATTTGACAAACTTTTAAAAAGGCTGGATGACAATGAAAGAACATTATTGGAAGTACGCAATCTTCTTGTTGAAAGTTTAAGGGCTGATAAAACAATTACTCCTGCATCAGAATGGCTACTCGATAATTTTTACCTCGTAGAAGAACAGGTGGTCATTGCCAAAAGACATTTACCGAAAGGATACAGTGAAGCGCTGCCTTATCTCGCTGAGGGTATGTCCGCAGGTATGCCCAGGGTATACGATATTGTTTTGGAAATTATTGCACATAGTGATGGACGGGTTGATGTTAGTAGTTTAACGAGTTTCATTGCCAGCTATCAATCCGAAACGATACTTACACTTGGAGAATTATGGGCGATACCGATTATGCTTCGGCTAGCTGTGATTGAGAACCTGAGAAGGATCGCAGGTAAGATTGCACTCGATGTGATCGATCATAATCTCGCTGATCATTGGGCCGATAAAATGGTCGAAACCGTAAAAGAAAAACCCGGAGACCTGATACTTGTGATTGCAGATATGGCCCGTTCAAAACCGGCACTGGACAGTCATTTTGTTGCGACCTTCACACGTAAGCTACAGGGAGTCGGACCATCACTTGCTTTGCCACTCAACTGGATCGAACAGCAATTGGCTGCTTTAGGAACCAGTACCAATGATCTTGTGCTGCAGGAAAATCAGCGACAAGCAATTGACCAGGTATCAGTGCGCAACAGCATCGGTACATTACGTTTTATTGGGGCAACCGACTGGCGGGAATTTGTTGAAACACTCAGCAGTGTCGAACAAGTCTTACGCCAGGACAAAACCGGAACATATCCATTAATGGATTTTGCGACAAGAGATAGTTACCGGCACGTGGTAGAAAGAATTTCAAAGTCTAGTGATCTCTCTGAAACTGAAGTAGCACAAAAAGCCATTGACTTAACGCAGCAAAATAAAAACGATGATCTCAACTCCAAAAGAAAAGAACATGTTGGCTATTATTTAATTGATAAAGGATTGGAAGAAGCCGAACATGCCTGTAGCATGCATTATACGTTACGTCTGAAGATCAACCGGGCTTTTGCAAAAATTCCAGTCTTCACCTACATCTTTTCTATTTTTTTTCTATCCATAGTGTCTTCTGCCTGGTTATTCTATATTGCTTATCATCAGGGTAATCATAACTGGCAAATTTTAACAGTTGTAGGATCACTTTCTTTTTTGGGATGTCTTCAGCTAGCCGTTTCACTTGTTAACTGGCTTTCTACTGTGTTGGTGCAACCACAACTTCTACCGCGAATGGATTACTCGAACGGAATTCCAACCGAGTGTCGCAGCCTGGTCGTTGTTCCCACTATGCTTGCAAGCGAAGCTTATATTGAAGAGTTGATTGAAGGATTAGAGATAAGGTATCTCGCTAACAAGGAGGATAATCTGCATTTTGGCCTGCTAACAGATTTTATGGATGCAGACGCTGCTACGATGCCGGGTGATGATCAATTAGTGGCATTGGCGAAAAAAAGAATTGAAGAATTAAATGAAAAGTATACAAGCCCCGAATCAAATACATTCTATCTTTTTCACCGGCCCAGGACATGGAACCGAAGAGAAAAAAAATGGATGGGTTATGAACGTAAAAGAGGAAAGTTATCAGCGTTAAATGCTTTTTTAAGAGAACGTGGGCAAAAAGACTTTTCCTTAATTGTGGGTGATCTTGACATATTGACCAATATAAAATATGTAGTTACTCTGGACTCGGACACACAGTTACCAAGAGAATCTGTTTGGAAGTTTATCGGGACTATGGCTCATCCATTGAATCTCCCGGTTTATGATGCAAATAAAAAAAGGGTGATCGACGGTTATGGAATTTTACAACCACGGGTAGAGCCTAGTCTTCCTAAAACTGGTGCTTCCTTGTATTTAATAATGCAAGGGAATCTATCCGGTATCGATCCTTACACAAAAGCATCTTCTGATGTGTACCAGGATCTGTTTGGAGAAGGTTCATTTATTGGAAAAGGAATTTATGACGTCGATGTATTTGAAAAAGTATTGAACGGCAGGTTCCCGGAAAATCGCATACTAAGCCATGACTTGCTCGAAGGGTGTCATGTACGATCCGGCCTTATAAGTGATGTTCATTTATACGAAGAAAGTCCTTCACAATATAAAACAGATGTGCAACGACATCATCGTTGGATCAGGGGGGACTGGCAAATTGCCTCATGGATGCTTCCTTTGGTGCGGGATAGCAAAGAACGTTTAATAAAGAACAGGTTATCCGGATTATCAAGATGGAAAATATTTGATAACCTAAGGCGAAGCCTGACACCACTGGCATTGACCTTATTACTTTTAATGGGTTGGAGTATATTACCTCTTCCCTGGTTGTGGACTGCATTAGTTACCATCATTATCCTTCTACCGTTAATGGCCGCGGCCGCATGGCAATTGATCAACAAACCTGAAGACATCACAGTTACTTCACATTTTATTGAAGTAGGTATCTCCGTAAGAAATTTTTTGATCCGGTTTGTTTTCGGTTTAGCAATTTTGCCATACGAAGCATATAAAAACCTTGACGCTATTGTACGCACCGCATGGCGTGTTACCATTTCGCACAGAAAATTATTAGAATGGACACCATCGGCAACTACAAACCGGCTTCGTACTAACAGTCTCGTTGCTGTTTATGATGAAATGGGCATCGGACCTTTTGTAAGTATCATCACCATTACATTATTACTATATTTTAATCCTGTTGCATTTTTTGTAGCAAGCCCGATACTCATACTCTGGTTATTAGCCCCGGCAATCGCATGGTATTTGAGTAAAGAAGAAAAAGAAAAAAAGCCAAATCTCTCAGAAAATCAGAAATTATTTCTCCATAAAGCTGCACGAAGAACATGGTCATTCTTCGAAGAATTCGTCAATGTAGAAGAAAATTGGTTGCCACCGGATAATTTCCAGGAACAGCCAACACGAGTCATTGCTCATCGAACTTCCCCTACCAATATGGGACTGGCATTATTAGCAAATCTGGCTGCTTATGATTTCGGATACATCAGTGGAAGCGAAATGGCAGAAAGATGTAACGGCACCCTAAACACAATGCGGAGAATGGAACGGTATGAAGGACATTTTTATAATTGGTATGATACATTATCATTAATGCCGCTTCATCCAAAGTATGTGTCTACTGTTGATAGTGGTAATCTTGTTGGTCACTTGCTTACATTGCGGCAAGGACTACTCTCACAGGCAAATGAACCCGTTTTTAAAAAAAGCGTTTACGAAGGATTACTAAAAACTTTAGAGATCGTTCGGGAAAATTCAGGCAAGCGTTTTGCGGAAGAGATCGAAAAGATCGAAGCGTTATTGTATGCTGCATTTACTGATAACAATAATTCATTAAGCAATGTAAAAAAAAATATTAATGAACTCAGTGCTCTTATTAATGATCTGTCGTTAATACCCGGAGATGCCGAATTAAAAAAATGGATATCCAAATTATCCGTGCAGTTAGAAAAAATTCATGACGCCCTGTTCGAATTGGTGCCCTGGATAAACTTATTACCTGTACCTGGAAATTTTGAAAACCTCTATGCACTGGATGATACTCCTTCTCTTCATACGATTCGTGATCAGTCACAGTTTTTGGAGACCATCAATTTTTATCAGCAAAACGATGATGCAAACGATGAATGGTTAACTAAGATCCGTGAAAGCATTTTAAATGCGAGTACGGTAGCCACTGAAAGAATTCATTTGTTGGATCAACTTGCTCAGCAATGCGAAAAGTTTAGTGATGTAGAATATGATTTCCTTTATGAGCGATCAACAAATCTTTTAAGGATCGGGTACAATGTAGATGAACAACGAAAGGATAATAGTTATTATGATTTACTAGCTTCCGAAGCAAGATTAGGAATCTATGTTGCCATATCACAGGGAAAATTGCCGCAGGAAAGTTGGTTTGCATTAGGTAGATTATTAACTAACTCGGGAGGAGAACCGATTCTGCTTTCATGGAGTGGTTCCATGTTTGAATACCTCATGCCGCAATTGATCATGCCGGTTTACGAAAACACATTGTTATATCAAACCAATATAGCAACAGTCAACAGGCAAATAGAATATGCAGAACAACGTAATGTGCCATGGGGAATATCAGAATCGGGATACAATTCAGTTGATGCACACATGAATTATCAATACCGTGCATTTGGTGTACCGGGACTGGGATTGAAACGTGGCCTTGAAGAAGATATCGTTATTGCACCCTATGCCTCAATGCTGGCATTAACGGTGTCGCCAGTGAAAGCATGCAAAAATTTGCAACTGCTATCTAAATACTTTGCTGCAGGAGAATATGGTTTTTATGAAGCGATCGATTATACACCCGGTCGTGTGCCAAGAGGAAGTGAGTATAGTATTGTACGTTCTTACATGGTGCACCACCATGGCATGAGTTTTCTTGCACTGGCTCATGTGTTGCTTGATAAACCAATGCAACAAAGATTCGAGTCAGAGCTTCGTTTCAATGCATCACTTTTACTTCTGCAGGAACGGATCCCGAGAACTACACTTTTCTATGCCCATACATCCGACATCATTGAAACAACTGCAGTGTCCATAGACGTGGAAGTAAGAAGCATTAATACTCCAAATACAAGGTTGCCCGAAATACAATTGCTGAGCAATGGACATTACCAGGTTATGATCACCAATTCTGGTGGTGGTTATAGCCGTTGGAAAAATATTGCAGTTACCAGGTGGCGTGAAGACGCTACAAAAGATGATCTCGGAATATTCTGTTATATAAAAGATGTTAATAGTGGGAAGTTCTGGTCCAACACACATCAGCCAACTTTGCAAAGTGCCAGAAATTATGAAGCCATATTTTCACAAGGACATGTTGAGTTTAAAAGGAATGATTTTGGTATTGATACGAAAACAGAGATTGTTATTTCTCCTGAAGATGATACCGAATTGAGAAGGATAAAGATCACTAACAAAACACAATCTGCAAAAGTATTAGATATTACAAGTTATGCTGAAGTGGTGATGGCGCCCCAGGCTTCTGATGAAGCACATCCTGCTTTTAGCAACCTCTTTGTTCAAACAAAAATCAGTCGTGAACACAATACGATCTATTGTACACGGCGTCCGCGATCCGAAGAAGAAAGACCGCCATGGATGTTTCATTTGATGCATCTTCATGGCAGTGAGGTGGAAGAAATATCCTATGAAACCGACCGCATGCAATTTATAGGAAGAGGAAGAACTCTCCGGCATCCACAGGCTATCGACGAGGATGTTCTTTCAGGTAAGGAAGGCTCAGTACTTGATCCTGTAATGGCGATCCGCTATCGTATCCTGATCAAAGCTAACCAAACCGCTACTGTCGATCTTATCTATGGAATTGCTGATACGAAAGAAGCCTGCGAAAATCTTATGTTTAAATACCAGGACAGGTATTTAAAGAATCGTGCTTTCGATCTTTCGTGGACACATAGCCAGGTATTGCTTCGCCAGATCAATGCAACTGAATCGGATGCACAATTATTCAATCGCCTCGCGGCTTCGATCATTTATTCTAATTCAAACCTGCGTGCTGATGCAGCGGTGATCCAAAATAATTATCGGGGACAATCTGGTCTTTGGAGTCACTCTGTTTCGGGTGACCTGCCCATTGTTTTGCTTCACATTTATGAACAGGAAAGTGTTGAATTGGTAAAACAGATGGTGAAGGCACACGCCTATTGGAGATTGAAAGGGCTCTCTGTTGACCTTGTTATCTGGAATGAGGATCACGGCTCCTATCGCCAATTTTTACAGGAACAGATCCTCGGATTGGTGACTGCAGAAGCAAACATACCAGGACAACAAAGAGCCGGAGGTATTTTTGTAAAATCTGCAGACCAATTATCTTCGGAGGACCGTTTGCTTTTCGAAAGCGTAGCCCGCATTATCATCTCTGATATCAAAGGCAGTTTGCTGGAACAGGTTACATCACAAATTCCTGATAAGCCATTAGCTGCTTTACTGGAAACAAAAACCATTCCTTCACCAATACAACAAACCGCTATAACATTACCAAACGATCTTATGTTCTTTAACGGAACCGGGGGCTTTATACAAAATGGAAAAGAATACAAGATCATTACCGATGAAGACAAAACTACTCCGTTACCATGGGTGAATGTAATAGCGAACCCGCAGTTCGGATCTGTTGTCTCTGAAAATGGATCAGCTTATACCTGGGCCATCAATGCACATGAATACCGCATCACACCATGGAATAATGACCCCGTTAGTGATGCGGGTGGTGAAGCTTTTTATTTGCGTGATGAAGATACAGGTAGCTTCTGGTCCCCTTCCCCATTCCCGAAAAAAGGAAACGGACCTTACATTATAACACATGGATTCGGTTATAGCATTTTTGAACATGCAGAAGATGGTATTCATTCTGAAATGTCAGTATTCGTAGATAAAGATCATCCTGTAAAATTTATTGTGTTGAAAGTAAAAAACGAATCGGGACGCATTCGCAAATTATCGGCAATGGGATTTCTTGAAATCATCCTGGGTGATGTACGCTCCAAAACCAATATACATATCTTCTCCGAACAAGATAAAATTACCGGTGCCCTGCTATTACGTAACCGGTACAATTCAGTCTTTGCCGAACGAGTCAGTTATTTTAAAGTGGAAGGCGGTTACAATTTTAGTTACACAGCAGATCGTTCGGAATTTATTGGAAGAAACAGGGATCTCTTTGACCCACAGGCTTTATATAGAAAAAAACTTTCCGGAAGAACAGGCGCAGCCATGGATCCTTGTGCTGCATTGCATGTAAAATTTGACCTATTGAATGGTGGCGAAAAAGAAATTATTTTCCAGATCGGGAACGAAAGGAATAGTGGCGCAGCGGCCGCTTTGTTACAACAATTTAGTAACAGGGATACAATTCTTCAATCATTGCAAAATGTAAAAGATTACTGGCAGAAGGTCATAGATGCTGTACAGGTAACTACTCCCGATACAGCGTTGAACTTTTTAGCAAATGGATGGCTCACCTATCAAACAATTGCTTGCAGAATGTTTGCACGCAGTGGCTTTTATCAATCAGGTGGCGCTTTTGGATTCAGAGACCAGTTGCAGGACGTACTTGCCTTATTACATACGCAACCGGCAATGGCAAGAGAACAAATATTATTAAGCGCATCAAGACAATTTGTAGAAGGTGATGTGCAACATTGGTGGCATCCGCCTGAAGGCCGGGGTGTTCGTACACGTTGTTCTGATGATCTTTTATGGTTGCCATTTGTCGTGTCACGATATATTACTGTTACAGGTGATTCAGATATTTTGCAGGCGCAGATAGGATTTCTTGAAAGCCGTACATTATACGAAGGCGAAGATTCTCTTTATGATCTTCCAGTTTCTTTGAACGCTTCGGGCAATTTGTACGAACACTGCGATCGTGCTATAAAGTATAGTCACCGTTTTGGCGAACACGGTCTGCCACTGATCGGTGCTGGCGACTGGAATGATGGAATGGATCGTGTAGGTAATAAGGGTAGAGGAGAAAGTGTATGGCTTGCATTTTTTCTTTATGATGTGCTTATTAAATTTTCGACGATCGCATCGAATAATGGAGATAGTTTGTTTGCAGAGTCCTGCAAAAAAGAAGCAGCCACACTTCAATCCAACATTGAGAGCTCAGGCTGGGATGGAGAATGGTATCGCCGTGCTTACTTTGATGATGGATCACCACTGGGTTCAAAAGAAAATACCGAATGTCGTATTGATGCTATTGCACAAAGCTGGTCGGTATTATCAGGTGCCGCAAGTGAGGAAAGAAAAAAGATGGCTATGAATTCTCTTGACAAATGGCTTGTCAAAAGAGATCTGAAAATAATCCAGCTACTCGATCCACCATTTGATGCAAATGGTCCGAGCCCCGGTTATATTCGGGGCTATGTACCCGGAGTAAGAGAGAATGGTGGACAATATTCACATGCAGCCATCTGGACACTTATGGCTTTTGCAGCATTAAGGGATCGTGACAAAGTTTGGGAATTGTTTAGTATGATACAGCCTTTGGGTCATGCATCAGACATGCAATCAATGAAAGTGTACAAGGTAGAGCCGTATGTAATAGCGGCGGATGTTTATGCCAACGAATCTCACCGGGGCAGAGGCGGATGGACCTGGTATACTGGTTCAGCGGGATGGATGTATCAATTTATCATCGGTTCTCTTCTCGGCATCGAATTGAAAAAGGATCAATTACAATTCAACCCCTGTTTCCCTTCTGAATGGCCATCGATCAAAATACAATATAAATATGGAACATCTACTTACCATGTTACCGTTTACCAGTTGAACGCAAACGAGGATTCCTGGTGGAAAAGTGAAACAGACATAGGAAAAGGAAATGCAATACAATTAATAGATGATGGTATTGAACATAGATTTGAGGTGCATGTTCGATCTTAAATAATAAAAAAAATTACCGCCCTGGAAAATGAAGTTGTGAATAAAATAGAGATCAATTTTTACGCTGGACAGACAATAGACGGCGATAAGTGCATAAATTTAAACTCTGCGCAAAAAAAATGGGAATAGAAAAATATTAGCTTGCACGATCCTCGATAAATATGTTCCCGTGCAAAAAATCAAACCTTGAACGTCTCTCAATTAGCGGAGTTATTAAACAAAGAGATGACTTTGTATTATGCGTTGACATGTGACAGGTCATTCAGAAAAGAACTTGTTGATTGTAAGGAAAGGATCAAAGAAATTCAAAAAGAAATATATAGCAGAAAGAACACATGTCCTAAATAGCGTAAGGCCTCAAAAAGTATATAGATATATTCTCAATTATTCACGCCGATGCTTGTCTTCCAGTCTTGTTTTAGGGTTTTGTTTTTCTTTACTCACATTTTCAGGATGTGGAGTACCGTCGGCTACTCCCTCATTCATTTCAGTGTCCTGTTCACTTCCCTGGTTAAATGTTCCGCTTCCTGCGTTGGGTTCTTTTTTATGTGTCACACCTGCGGTGGGTTGTTCTTTTTTTGTTTTCTTTTCCATACGATAATTTCAAATTCGAGTACATTAAATATGCCAAAGTATAGATAGGCTCTGAAATTACACCGGAAAATGCTGCAGTTTGCTGAAACATGCATTACCTAAAATAAAAAGCGACTGCAAGTCAGATTTTCGCAGTCGCTTGTATTAACAAAGTGGAGGTGACCGGATTCGAACCGGTGTCCAAACATATTCGCCAAAAGCTTTCTACATGCTTATTTTGTTTTGAGGTTTTTCGGGAAGCAACTGGGAACAAACAACCGACTACTTCCTTAGCTGCATGGTCTTAAGCAACAGTCACAGCCTTCTGTTGCAGCATCTTGTTTTGTTTTGAGTCGGCGGCGGGGCAT
>Ga0193738_1000068_pt1 | contig 64744 bp, 68 predicted proteins | sample L2a1metaG_FD_144927 | JGI IMG/M metagenome (GOLD analysis project Ga0193738, IMG submission 144927) | Soil microbial communities from a riparian zone of the East river system, Colorado, United States - L2a1 | ecosystem: Environmental > Terrestrial > Soil > Riparian zone | place: USA: East River... | reverse complement strand
TCGCTCAACTTTTTCCAATATCTTTACTTCACTCAAAAAAAATTTACATGCTGAAATCGATGACTGGCTTTGGAAGAGCTGAAAAATCTGTTGGTGGCAAAACATTTCTTGTTGATATAAAATCTCTTAATGGCAAACAGTTTGAACTGCAACTAAAACTTCCTGCTTTTTTAAAACCATTTGAATTTGATATTCGCCGCATTCTTTCATCCCAGCTTGGTCGTGGCAGCGTAGATTGTACAATCAGTTTAAAAGAAACAGGCAATGCAAAACCCGTTTCTATCAATATTGAATTGGCAAAAGCTTATTACCAACCGCTGGCGGATCTTTCAAGGGAATTAAATCTTGATCCGTCTAACATATTAAGTACGCTGGTAAAATTACCTGAAGTTATAACCCCCACCGGTGAAACCCTGACTGATGAAGAATGGAAAGCGTTTCAAAAAGTGATCCTGTTAGCTATTGATGATCTGAATATTCATCGTGATGATGAAGGGAAGTCTCTTGAGAAAGATTTGCTTTCCCGGGTTCATAATATACTTGCACAATTAGAAGAAGTACAAAAGCTGGAACCAAATCGCAAACAGATCATCCGGGATGATATAACCAAGCTGATGGAAGAATTTGCGGGCAAAGAAAACTATGACAAGAACAGGCTTGAACAGGAGCTTATCTACTACATTGAAAAGATCGATATAAGTGAAGAAATGGTTCGTTTAAGAAACCATTGTGATTACTTCAAAGTGGTTCTTGCTGAAGCAGAAGAATCAAAAGGAAAGAAACTCTCCTTCATTTTACAGGAGATAGGCAGGGAAATAAATACTACCGGCGCAAAAGCCTACGATTCATCCATTCAAAAATGCGTTGTGATGATGAAAGATGAACTGGAAAAAGCAAAAGAGCAAATATTAAATGTTCTCTAGTTAGTTTTGTAAGATGAAAGGCATTTTGAAAATATTCTCCGAAGGAGCCCTCAAGGGATTGTTCATCGTAATTTTAGTTTCATTACTTCTTACTTCCTGTACTACGGTAGATCTTTATGAAAAGACAGTTTCGTTATCGGATCATGAATGGAAAGGCACAAACAAACCAGAATTCAATTTTACCATTACTGATACAACCACCCTTTACCAGGTTTTCTTTGTAATAAGACATACTGAAAAATATAACTACAATAATATTTGGGTAAATTATTATTACCAACCTCCCAATGATACATTGCACAAAGAGGCGCGGGAATTCCAATTAGCCACCAATGAAAAAGGCTGGCTTGCTACTGGTATGGATGATATTTATGAGCATAGGATCAAATTGGCTCCTGATGCCGGAAAATTAAAAGCAGGAAGTTACAAGTTCATTCTTGAAAATATTATGCGGGAAGACCCACTAAAAGAAGTGTTGAATGTTGGCGTCAGGATTGAAAAAGTTAAATAACTTTCCTTATGCCAAGGTCAGCAGGAAAAAGATTCAGGTATATCATCGTTGTTTATTGGTTATTGCTTTTATATATAGTCGCCGCTTTGGTATGGTGGTTTGTTTCGTTGGAGAATCAAAACCAAGATTTAACCAATCTCCGCATGAGCGAACTTAATTCCCAAAAAGCAACACTTGATCCTAAAAAATTCGCAGAAGAAAATTTTAAAATTGAGGATGATTCAAAAAGGAGTACAAATAAATACATTGCCGAGGGTGTTACTTTTCTCGTCTTAATATTCGTGGGTGCTTTTTTTGTTTACCGTTCAACCAGTAAGCAGTTCGGAGTACAGCAGCAGCAACAGAATTTTATGATGGCGATCACCCATGAATTAAAAACTCCTATTTCAGTTGCCATTCTCAATCTTGAAACATTACAGAAATACCAGCTTGATGCGGAGAAGCAAAAAAAACTGATACGAATGACCCTGCAGGAAACATCGAGGCTTGATACATTGATCAACAACATTCTTGTTTCCTCACAGTTGGAAGGCGGCGGCTATGCTTCGTCAAAAGAAGAACTCGACTTCTCCTCCCTTTTTAAAGATTGTGTAAAAGAAGCTAAAACCCGTTATCCTGAAAGAAACTTTATTGAAAATATAGAACCGGAAATTGAGATAGCCGGTGATCCGCTTTTGCTTCAGTTGTTGATCAGTAATCTTATTGAGAATGCCGTGAAATACTCTCCAAAAGAAAAGCCCATCATCTGCAAATTGAATAGATCTGGTAAGGATGTGCTCATGAATATAATTGATGAAGGCATTGGGATCGCTGATACAGAAAAAACAAAAATATTTGAGAAATTTTACCGAACAGGGAATGAATCTACCCGAAAAACACAAGGCACAGGATTGGGGCTTTATCTTTGCAACAAGATCGCCGGAGATCATAATGCCGACATTTCGGTGACAAACAATATACCATCCGGCACTAATTTCGCCATCCATTTTCATACATAGTCATGAGCAAGGAAAATACAAAGGCGTCAATATTATTGGTAGAGGATGAAGAAAATCTTCATGATGCACTGAAATTAAATCTTGAATTAGAAGGATACGAAGTTTCTTCAGCGTATGATGGCAGCAATGCCGTAAAATCGGTGCAGGCAGAATATTTTGACCTTATTATACTTGATGTCATGCTTCCTGAAATGGATGGAATAAATGTTACTGAAACCATCCGTTTGGCAAATAATGAAGTGCCAATTTTAATTCTTAGCGCTAAAAACAGCAGCGCTGATAAAGTACTTGGGCTTAAGAAAGGTGCCGATGATTATATGACTAAGCCATTCAACCTGGAAGAATTGTTATTGAGAGTGCAGAAACTTATTGAAAAGAATAAAAAGATCCTGGATAAAGAAACCATCGGCAATACTTATGCATTCGGAAATAATAATATTGACTTCAAAGCACAGGAAGCAACAACCTCCCGCGGTGAAAAGATCCAGCTAAGTAAGAAAGAAGGAATGCTTTTGAAATTACTTATTGAAAATAAAAATGAAGTAGTGCCGAGAGAGAAGATCTTACAAGCTGTTTGGGGTTATAATGTTTATCCAACAACAAGAACGATCGATAATTTTATCCTCAACTTTCGCAAATATTTCGAAGAAGATAGCCGCAACCCCAAGTATTTTCATTCGGTTCGCGGGGTCGGTTATAAATATTCAGAATAATATCATTACAGGTCGCCTAATTGTGGCCTCATCACAATATCTTCAACACAAGCGGCAGGAGAAAGCTGTGATGCAGCAAAAACCATTTTAGCTATATCTTCTGCTTCCATTATACGTTTAGAAGAATTATCATAATCACCCCAGGAATCAGTGAGTACAGCGCCGGGATGAATAGCAGTAACTTTTATATTATGTGGTTTCATTTCTTCCCGCAGGTTCTTACTAAATCCATGCATTGCATATTTGCTGATACTATATGCGCCGCCATTGTGATATGCGTGAAGTGAAGCAATAGAACACATATTGAAAATATGACCTGATCTTCGTTCCATCATTTTCGGCAAAATAGTTCTTGTTAAATGATAGGCACTGTAAAGATTTATGGCAAGCTGGTTTTCTAACAATCCTTCTGCTTCGTTGTGTACACTTCCGGGTTCAAATAAACCTGCATTATTTATGATGATATCAGGAACTGCATATTTCAAACACCAGCTTCCAAGATCCTTTGCCTGGTCTTTATCGGATAGATCAAAGGCTTTTGCTTTTATTGAAACAGAAGGATATTTGGTTTGCAATTCTTCCATTGCTTTATATAAAGCCACTTCATTTCGACTGCTTAAAAAAAGATCTTTCCCATTTGCAGCAAAAATTTCCGCTATTGCTTTCCCAATGCCTCTTGATGCACCTGTGATTAGAACAGTCATTACGCTTTATTATTGATTATTTCGGTTTATTTGCAAATCTAACCCCGATATCTAACAGGGCAAAAATCGGCAATCCGAAATGAAATATAAACACCTTTTTTTCGATCTCGACCATACTCTTTGGGATTTTGAAGCAAATGCAAGAGTAACCCTGCTTGAGCTTTACAATGTGTTAGATCTGGAACAAAGAGGTATTAATGATTTTGATCTTTTTCACAAAAACTACCTGGCTCATAATGAAAAGCTTTGGGAACGGTATAGAAATGGTTTTATAAAACAGGATGAATTAAGGATAAAAAGAATGCGGCTGGCTTTGCTCGATTTTAAAATTGCTGATGAGGCATTGTCCAAAAGTATGAGCGACCAGTTTCTTGATCTTTTACCTACACGAACTATTCTTTTTCCTTATGCAACTGAAATATTGGATTATTTAACCAATAAAAACTATGAGCTTCATTTGATAACAAATGGTTTTGAAAAAACACAACACAGCAAATTGAAATATTCGGGGCTGGGTAAATATTTTAAAGAAGTTATTACCTCCGAAGGAAGCAGCAGCCTTAAACCCAATAAAGAAATTTTTGATTATGCTTTTGAAAAGACTGGAGCCAACCCCGCGGAAAGTATAATGTTAGGTGATAGCCTTGAGGTTGATATTGTTGGCGCCATGAATGCTGGTATTGACCAAGTGTTTATTAATCACTTAAACATTCCGATGGATATTAAGCCAACTTATGTTGTAAAATCGTTGAAAGAATTGGAAGGGATCTTTTAATTCATTAGCACATCATCACATTTATTACCATAACGCGACAACCGTCACACCGCCTTTGGCTATATCGTCGATCTTTACCTGCACTTTTGCCGATAACGGCAACAATAGATCAACTCTTGAACCGAATTTGATAAACCCCATCTCTTCGGTTTGTTTTACTTGCTGACCGGGCTGCAAATAGTTTACAATTCGTTTTGCCAATGCGCCGGCAATTTGTTTAATAAGTAATTCCTTACCATTTGATTTATACACCACGGTATGCCGTTCATTTTCTGTAGAAGATTTTGGATGCCATGCAACGAGATATTTTCCTTTGTGGTATTGACTGTATATAACATCGCCGCTTACCGGGTTGCGGTTTACATGCACATTCAACGGACTCATAAAAATTGAAACTTGTATACGACGATCTGCAAAATACTCGTCTGCTTCTACCTCTTCAATTGCAACTACTTTCCCATCTGCAGGAGCAACAATGGCATTTTCCTGCACTGTTAAGCTTCTTTTAGGAATTCGAAAAAAAGAAATAAGAAAGATCAATAAGCCGAGTGTGCCAATAAATATGACCCAACTTAGGGCCGGTGAAGAATAACTGATATAATAAAATGAAAGAATATTAATTACTCCAAATAAAATGGTTGCCCACGCAATACTCTTATACCCTTCTTTATGAATTGTCATTGCGCAAATATATGAAAATGAAGGATGGTGAGTATGAGCCAGGGCTAGATGCTAAAAACAAGAAAAACATATAACCAAACCGCAGGTATTGCCAGCAAGAGGGAATCAAAACGATCTAAAAAACCACCATGGCCGGGCATGATGTTACCACTGTCTTTTACTCCAGCCATTCTTTTAAGTTTGGATTCCAGAAGATCGCCAAAAGTTCCGGCAATTGATGATAGAGTTGCAATAATGATTGCATCATATATGCTAAAACGAGTTAACCAAGAAGCAATGCTCATTATTATTATTGCCAAAATCATTCCTCCAATGGTTCCTTCCCAAGTTTTCTTGGGTGAGATTCGGGAAAGCGGAGTTTTGCCAATTAATGAGCCAACTATATAGGCCATAGTGTCATTGATCCAGATTGAAAAAATAATTGCGATAGGAGGTATTATTCCAAAATCAATTATTAAAAAATTCCCTTTGAACACCATACCGTTTTGTCTCAAACTCAACATCAACCCGCAACTTAAAGAAATATAAAGCAGTCCTAATGCTGCTGTTCCAAAGGCTTTAAGGTTAATATTTTTTGTCTGAAAAATCCCCATTCCTAATATCACAAGGCCAGTAACGGAAATCGGAAATGAAAAATTTTCCATTAGTTGGTACCCATTTATTTGAAAGGCCTTACCACAAAACAATAACATTAAAGCAAACCCAATTAGCATAAATCCAATCTTCGTGAAGCGATCATAAGTTGCATTGTGAATTTTTTCCAAAAGATTGAAATACTCCCACCAGCAACCAAAATGTATAATTGAAAACAAAATCAAAAAACTCCACTGATTCCACAATAAGCCAGTCAGCATTACTGCTGCAAAGATTATTGCTGTTAGAGTTCTTGTTTTAAATGTTTTCCAGTTAAAAGCCATGAAAGCAAGTGGGGTCTTAAAAATAATAACTATTGGTTATACGAAAGGGTTAGAGTCATCAATATTATCTCTTGCATACATCGCTTGATAACTATTGGTTGATCTTTTCTTCATCAGTATTACAATGCCAATTATCAATGCAAGGCTGATGGCTGCCAGTAATGTTTTATTGCCAAATGAAACTGCAACACTGTCCTGCTCAGCTAAAGCAGGGTTAAACCAGATCATTATTACCGCAAAAGCATCATAGGCAAAATGCGCAATGATCGCAGGCCATAAACTACCGCTGTACCAATAAAGCAATCCCAACAAAACGCCGAGAATAAACCTGGGAATAAATCCATAAAACTGTAAATGAATGGCCGAAAAAATAAATGCCGTAACAAGAATACCAGCCCATGCATTTTTAAACAATTTGATAAATAATCTTTGTAACACACCTCGGAAAAACAATTCTTCACCCACACCTGCAAATACAGCAACTAAAACAAGATTAATGAAAAGATCCTGCACCGTATTCCTTTTTAACATAAACCCGATCTGTTGTGCTGCAGTTTCTTCACTAGCCTTCATCCATTTCCCGATGCTTGTTGTTTCTGGTATTAAGTCGCGATTAAATATTCCAATCCAATCAACAAAAGGAAGAGCCACCAGTAAAACGATTATCCCTAAAATAAAATACATAGGTTTTGCAGATGTTAAACCCAGGTACTGTGTTGGCTTTGGATCACAGAATCGTGCAAAAAGAAATACGGGAATAATATATAATGCAAAAAATTGAATGACCAGCATTCCTCTCAAAAAAGTAAGCAAAGATGGATTTGCATAATCCCATTTATCAGGATCGCTTATTGTAATAAGATCAATGCCAGCCGCCTTAGCAAGAACAAATGTGCCGATAAATCCGAAGATCATAAAACACCCCATGGCCATTCCTGCAAATATGAGTAGTTGCAGCATCGGGTGTACTTTTTTAAAATATGCCATAATTAAAAACTCTGCTTTTTGAGTTGTAAATTTGCCGCTTCCCTCCGAATGGCGGGCAGGCAAATGTAATTAGCAATTAATAATTATTAATGAATAATTGAGAATTCAATTATAGTGAAAATGATCAAGATAGGCAATATACAACTACCCGATTTCCCTTTACTTCTTGCTCCCATGGAGGATGTAAGTGATCCGCCATTTCGTGCTGTATGTAAGGATAATGGGGCTGACCTGATGTTCAGTGAATTCATTTCAAGCGAAGGTTTGATACGTGATGCGATGAAAAGTAAAATGAAACTTGACTTTAGTGAGGAAGAACGTCCATTCGGTATCCAGATATTTGGCGGCGATGAAGAAGCGATGGCTTTAAGCGCTAAGATCTGTGAAGCAGTAAATCCGGATCTTGTTGATATAAATTTTGGATGCCCCGTAAAAAAAGTGGTAAGCAAAGGGGCCGGCGCCGGTGTATTAAGAGATGTGGACCTGATGGTGAGACTAACTGAAGCCGTTGTAAGATCAACTTCGCTGCCTGTTACCATTAAAACAAGATTGGGCTGGGATGATAACAGTAAGAATATTGAAGAAGTTGCCGAAAGATTACAAGATGTTGGGATAAAAGCTATTTCAATTCATGGAAGAACAAGAGCTCAACTTTATAAAGGCGAAGCTGACTGGACTCTGATCGGAAAAGTGAAAGAAAACCCACGCATTCAAATTCCTGTTTTTGGAAATGGCGACATTGATTCTCCTGAAAAAGCATTGGAATATAAAAATCGTTACGGTGTGGATGGCATTATGATCGGCCGTGCCGCAATCGGTTATCCGTGGATCTTTAACGAGATAAAACATTTTTTCAAAACCGGTGAACATTTGCCGGCACCAACTATTCAGCAAAGAATCGAAGTGATCCGAAAACATTTATATCGTTCTATAGAATGGAAAAATCCGGTTGTTGGTATAAATGAAATGCGTCGTCATTATGCAAACTATTTAAAAGGAATGCCTAATATAAAAGAATACAGGAATAAATTAGTTACACTGAAAACTGTAGAGGAGATCGATGAGGTGTTGAATGAAATAATAAATACCTATTCAAATTATGAATTTGAAAAAATGACGATCGAATTGCCGAATTATCATGAAAAATGTTCGGTGTAATGATTTAGGCTACTTTAGCATCCCGTCGGATCAATCCCCAAATTGAGACAATCGTCCAGATAGCTTCCAACACAACGAATGGCACAAAATTGATCAACACGGCTGCATAGCAACTTAGTGCACCACCGATCACATTTAGTATAAAAAAGAATTTCCCGTTTTCCGGAACCCATTTCATCGTATTCAAAAAGTAGGCGAGTAATACAAGCCCAACGCCGATCGTTCCGATCCAATCATTATAGGTCATACAATAAATATTGAGTGAAGAATTTATTTTTTGATGGCATCCATTACTTCTTTGCCGGTAGGAGAAACAGATGGATCAAAGTAGTTTATAAGCACACCTTCTTCATTTACCAAATACTTTGAAAAATTCCAGCTTGGTTTCTTGTTTGTCCATCCATTTTTATTTTTATCTGTCAGCCATTGAAAAACCGGATTCTGTTCGGGTCCGGGAGTAACAGAACTTTTCTTTGCTAATGGAAATGTGACGCCATAGTTCAACCTGCAAAACTTTTCTATATCCTCATCACTTCCTTTTTCCTGTTCTTTAAAATCATTGGCCGGGAACCCTATGATCACTAGCTTCTCTTTATTTTCTTCATACAACTTTTGTAAGTCATCGTATTGATCAGTATAACCGCAATCTGATGCGGTATTTACAATCAATAATTTTTTCCCTTTATAGTTTGATAACGGAATTGAGTCGCCACTATTCAATGCAATTGATAAATTATATAAAGATTGAGGTGGCGAAACCGGTGATCCGTTTGTGAATACTTTACTGTTCTTACCTGTTATTTTATTAAGCCAGGTAAAAGCGGGGTAAACTGCTTTTAAAACTCTTTGTCTTATCGTCATATCTTTCACGTTTATGGTTACGATCGCAACATAACCGCTGAATGCAATTAAAATTAATAGCAAAGCTATGAACAGCTTTTTAAGAAACCTTAGCATTTTATTTCTCTTCTTCATTTGCCGAATAGAATTCCTGATGTACAAGTGAGTGACACAACAGAAGTTTAATAGTAGTACAATTGCCTGGAACCAAAAACTATAAACCACAAACTATCTTATCACCCATTTAAATAATTTCAATTTTCCTTTGAACGGAGGATACTTGATCGATGGATCAAACCAGGTGGGTGTTTTCATCACCGCTTTTTTATGACTGAATGTTTCGAATGAATATTTACCATGATAATTTCCCGTGCCGCTGAAACCACGACCGCCAAAAGGCAAATGATGATTAGTAAGATGCCAGCTTGCATTGTTCACGCACCCGCCGCCGAAAGCGACGCTGTTGAGCCATTCATTTTCCTTTGCGTTGCTTGATGTAAAAACATAAAATGCTAAAGGATTCGGGTGTTGTTCAATTATTTTTAACGCATCTTCTTTTGTTTTAAATGAAATGAGTGGAAGCACAGGACCAAAGATCTCATCCTTCATTACTGCATCATTTATATTTACATTATCAAGTAAAGTCGGTTCAATAAATAATTGTTGTTTATCAGATCGTCCTCCGAAAATAATTTTAGCATTGGATAAATAACCTGTTATGCGATCAAATTGCTTGGCATTGATGATCTTACTGTAATTATAACTTTGTTCAGGCTTATCGCTGAAAAATTCTTTTATCACATCCGTTATTGCAGAAATAAATTTTTCCTTTATTGATTCATGTACCAGCACATAATCCGGAGCTACACACATTTGCCCGGCATTGGAAAATTTGGTTATCGCTATTCGACGTGCAGCAACTTTAATATTTGCATCGCTTTCAACAACACAAGGGCTTTTGCCGCCTAACTCCAATGTAACCGGTACCAGTTTTTCTGCAGCCATTTTATAAATTATTTTTCCAACAACAGTGCTGCCTGTATAAAACACATGATCAAATGCAAAATTGTTCATCATTTCCGGAACTACAGAGGCGCCATCACCTTGTACATATAAAATATATTGAGGAGGGAAAACATCATCAATTATCTTTTTCATCACAGCCTCCGTTGCTGATGCAAACTCACTTGGCTTAAGTACAACACAATTTCCAGCGGCAATGGCGCCTACTAATGGATTTATTAAAAGCTGAAATGGATAATTCCACGGTCCGATAATTAAAACGACACCAAGTGGTTCTTTTAAAATTTTACTGCTGGAAGGAAGGTTCAACAAATTGGTTTCAACATTCTCGGGCTGCATCCACAGATGAAGATTCTTTATTGTTGCATTTAACTCACTTATCACAAAGCCGGTCTCAGTTACCCAGGTTTCTTCCGGACTTTTTTTCAGATCAGAATGTAAAGCGTCATAAAGGTCTTGTTCATGTTTTAAAATTGATGCCTTTAATTTTTTTAATTGTTCTTTCCTGAAACCGTAGCCTTTAGTAATACCGGAATTAAAATAGTCACGCAGATGCTGTAAAGAAGATAAGAGCATATAATTAGTTATAAGCCGTAATTTACAATCATTCCTTAATTTACTGCCATGAAAGGATCCAAAATAAGATGGGGTATACTCGGATGTGGACGCATTGCCCGAAAATTTGCAGCAGATCTTCGCTTGGTAGACGATGCAGAATTAACAGCCATCGCAAGTCGTAATAAAGAAACACTGGAATTATTTGCAAAAGATTTTCCGTGCAAGCATCTTCATAATAGTTACGAAGCCCTTGCAGCAAATAATGAAATAGATGTAATTTATGTTGCCACTCCCCATTCTCATCATTATGAACATACGATGCTTTGCTTAAATCATAATAAAGCTGTTCTGTGCGAAAAAGCATTTGCAATAAACAGCAGGCAGGCTATTGAAATGATCAAAACAGCTAAAGAGAGAAAGGTCTTTTTAATGGAAGCTCTTTGGACGAAATTTTTACCGCATTATAAAAAATTACAGGAACTGCTGCAACAAAAAGCACTTGGTGATATTAAAAGTGTGCTTGTAAATTTTGGTTTTAAAACATCTGATAAATCACCACAGCGATTGTTTGATCCTTCACTTGGCGGAGGTTCATTACTTGATATTGGCATTTACAATGTTTTTATTACGCTTTCTATCTTAGGCAAACCGGATTCAATTGAAGCAACTATGATACCATCGCCAACAGGTGTTGATGAACAGATCGCAATCCTTTTTAAATATAATAATGGCGCAATGGCACAATTGTTTTCTTCATTTGCCACCAATTTGCCAATACAAGTCGAGATAAATGGCACGGAAGGATGCATTACGCTTACCACAAGATTTTATGAACCTTCAACAACAATTCAATTATCAAAAAAAATACCTTACGAAAGAGAAGTTATTACTGTTAACAAAGAAGCTGGATTTGGTTATCAATACGAGGCAAGACATGTAAATGAATGTTTGAAAAAAGGATTAATAGAAAGCCCGGTGATGACACATACTGATACATTAACATTAATGGAAGTACTGGATACTATAAGAATAAAAGCTGGTTTAAAATACCCGGTTGATCTATAATTAAATAATTCATACTATGACGGATGAATATTATATGACCCAGGCATTAAAAGAAGCAAAGAAAGCTTTTGACGAAGATGAAGTTCCAATTGGAGCAGTAGTTGTATTGAATGGAAAAATTATTGCCCGTGGCAGTAATATGACGGAAAAACTAAATGACCCCACCGCTCATGCAGAAATGATCGCCTTGACATCTGCTTTTAATTTACTTGGAAGTAAATATTTACCTGAAGCAATTCTTTATGTAACAGTAGAACCCTGCCTGATGTGCGCAGGAGCGATGTATTGGAGTAAAATTGGAAAAATAGTGTGGGGCGCCGATGATGAAAAGAATGGACATAAAAGAATAACCGGAACTAACTGGCCTTTTCATCAAAAATCAGAGATTGTATATGGCGTATTAAAAGAAGAATGCGGGCAATTAATGAAAGATTTTTTTAAAAATAAAAGATAATGGCAAAAGCAACTTCAAAAAAGACTGTGATCACAAATCCCAGGACGAGAAGGGAAGTGAAAATAGATTCATCAATCTATGAACCTTTTAAATCAGCCATTTTAGAAAGCTTAAAAGGATCTAAAGGAAAAACATTCACTGAATTATCAGATGATGTCATAAAAATTATCAAAAAGAAATTTTCCGAATTCAAAGGTTCAATTCCCTGGTACGCTATTTCTGTTCTTCGCGACCTGGAAACAAGAGGTGTTGTCGATAATTTTATTGATAAAGGAAAAAAGCTGAACCGGATTAAAAAATGATCAAAGCGGTTTTATTTTAATATTCTTAAAAGCAATACCGCCTCCATGATCCTGCAAAGCAATATGCCCGGCCTTTGACATACCATAAGGCTTTACATCTTTCCATTTGCTGTTTGCTTTTGTTTGTTCCCATTCAGGTGTCCATAATTGGTAATCCACCACTTTAGTTCCATTGAGCCAATGTTCAACATGTCCTTTATTGATCACAATTTTTGTATGATTGAATTCACCTGCGGGTTTACTAACTTTTGCAGATGGTGCATTCACATCGTAATTAGCACCACTTAATTGTTTGTCGCTAAGTTTACCGGGATAGCCAATATCATCTATTAATTGATACTCGGGACCTGATTCATAACTGGCACCGTTATCTTCTGTCACCATATAAATGATACCGCTGTTCATTTTTGGAGATATCTTCCAATCGATCTGCAATTCATAGTTCTCATATTTATTTGCAGAGATCATGTCAGCTCTTTTTGTTACACCTTCTGATTTGCAATTCAACTCACCATTCTTTACTTCCCAGCCTTGTTGTTCTTTGTTTTTATAAGCACGCCAACCATTCATAGAGGTTCCATCAAATAATAAAACCCAACCTTCCTTTTTTTCCTTTTTAGAAAGTGTATTGTCTTTTTGTTTATTGTTTGTCATAAAAGACATTGTCACAATAACTGTGCAAGTGATCAATAACGTTTTTCTCATTGTGTGTTTTTTATACTAATAATTTTAAATTAACAGGATCCCATTTAATAGCTTTTCCCTGGAAATAACTGTCGTTACAAAGCAAGGCAGGTGCCGCAGCACGATAACCGAATAATGCATCTTCTACAACAGGTTTTCCTTCACGCATTGCTCTTACCCAATTATAATGATGGTCGTAATGTGCACCTTTGTATCCCTCCTGCACTTTAAAAACAGTTGTTTCAGGATCTTTTATTTTCTTACGGTCATAATCTGGTGCATATTGTTTTGCTTTCAATACCTGTGCATAGTTATCCGAAGGATAAGAAAAATTCTTTGTCAGTGTCACATCATTCCATTCAACAAGCATTGAACCCTCATTGCCCACCATTCTGAAATAAGAACCATTTGGATTGCTATCAACAAAATTTACCCGCAATGATAAATTAAATGCAGGATGTTTTTCTGTTTGCGGATAATCAAACATACCAAGCATGATGTCTGGTACATCACGACCATCCTTCCAATAACGAAGTCCACCGGTCGACATTATTCTTGTCGGCCCCATTGAACTGATAATATAATGTAAACTGGAGATCAAATGAACAAACAGGTCGCCACATACACCGGTTCCATAATCTTTGAAGCAACGCCAGCGGAAAAAACGTTTGGGATCATAAGGCACTTGCGGTTTATCTTTTAAAAATCTTTTCCAATCAACATTCTTTTCTGATGCATCTGCAGGCAAATTATATTGCCATGCACCACCCGGCGTGTTGCGTGCCCAGAAACCTTCTACATAATTCAATTGACCAATTGCACCCGCCTCATATAATTCTTTTGCTTTCTCATTTCCAACAGAACTCAATCCCGGCTGCCAACCTGCAATACTTTACCACTTTTTTTCTGCGCATCAACAACAGCCTGCCCTTCGGTTATCTGCTGTACCATTGGTTTTTCGCAGTAAACATGTTTGCCACTATTGAGTGCATCTACTGCAATTTCTTTATGCCAATGATCGGGAGTGCCAATTATGACCGCATCAATATCTTTTCTCAGCAATATTTCTTTATAATCTCTTGTAGTAAAAATATCAGACCCAAAGTTCTTTTTTGCCTCTTCTAATCGTGGATCAAAAAGATCACAAGCCGCAACGATCTTCACTCCGGGAACTGTTTTTGCCGTTTGTGCATCACCTGTTCCCATACCACCAGCACCGATCAAAGCAACATTAATATTATCATTCGGACCATAATACTCCTTCAGTTTTATTTCTTCTTTTCTTTCATCACCGGCAGCTTTAATGATACGGGGAACCGAAGCCGCAATAGCTGTACCGGCAATTCCCTTAATAAACTTTCGACGTGAATCTTTTCCAGAATTGTCCATATAATTAAAATATAGCGAAGAAAGTTACATTAAAAATCAAAAGACCTTAAAATTTTATTCCATATCTCGAAAAATCAAATTGTTTGGCATCAATCTTTCACTCGTAAATTTGTTATCCGGTAAAACATTAAATCACAAGATAAATTTAATCGTATGGCATTTACATTAGCTCCGCTTCCATATGCACATGACGCATTGGAACCTCATATTGACACAACGACCATGCAAATACATCATGGTAAACATCACCAGGCTTATGTTGACAACCTGAATAAGGCAATTGCTGGTACAGAACATGAAAATAAAAGTTTAGAAGACCTGGTAAAGAATGCGGGTAAAATTTCTCCGGCTGTTCGTAATAACGGCGGCGGCCATTGGAATCATACTTTCTTTTGGGAAAGCCTGGATGAAAATGCGGGTGGCCCGCCATCAGGTGATTTGGCAAAATCTATACATGATGCATTTGGAACATTTGAAGCTTTTAAAGAAAAATTTGCCAACGCTGGTATGACAAGATTTGGCAGTGGCTGGGCATGGCTTATAGTAAAAGATGGTAAGCTTGAGATCACTTCTACTCCTAACCAGGATAATCCACTTATGGATGTAGCCGAAGTAAAAGGTACTCCAATACTTGGCGCGGATGTATGGGAGCATGCTTATTACTTAAAATATCAAAACCGCAGAGCTGAATATCTTGCTGCTTTCTGGAATGTAGTTGATTGGAAAAAAGTAGCTGAAAGATATGAGGTAGCAATGCCAAAGGCGAAAGCGAGTTAGTATCTATACCGACCTTATTTAACCGCGGAGATATAGAATAATACATTCTCGTCTCTGCGGTTTTTTATTTTAAATTTGAAAGATGTACGACCTCATCCTCAAAAATATCTCCCGCTTCATAACACTTACTCCGGAAGAAGAGCGATACTTTACTTCTTTACTGAAGTTAAAAAAGCTAAAGAAAAAACAATACTTGTTGCAGGAAGGTGAAATAAACCGATATGATTATTTTGTAAATAAAGGTTGTCTCCGGACTTATACAATTGATGAAAAAGGTTTAGAACATATTGTCCAATTTTCAATTGAAGACTGGTGGGTCGGTGACATGTATAGCTTTTTAACACAAACACCGGCACGATTTACAATTGATGCATTAGAAGATACAGAACTGCTTTGCCTGGAAAAAAATGCATTAGAAGAACTCTATGTAAAAATTCCAAAGTTTGAAAGATTCTTTCGTCATCTCTTACAAAATGCATTTGTTTCATTACAAGAAAGAATAACGGCTAATCTCAGCCAAACCGCTGATGAACGTTATTGCAATTTTATCAATAAATATCCTTTAATGGAAAAGCGATTGCCATTAAAACAGATCGCCAGTTACTTAGGCATTACTCCTGAATCACTCAGCCGTATTCGTGGCAGTTATATAAAGAATAACAAACCCGCTTAACATAGGTCAAGCTAATTTCTTTTCCTGCATCAATGGAAGCAAGGCCATTGTCTTTGCAATTTTACATTCTAAAATTTAAGACAATCATGAAAAGAATATTTCAAACAAATGAAAGCAATGCATCTACAATTATTCGGATCGTATTAGGTCTTATATTATTTCCCCATGGCGCACAAAAAATGCTGGGTTGGTTTGGAGGTTATGGATTTAGTGGAACAATGGGATTCCTCACCGGCACGGCAGGCTTGCCCTGGATCATGGCATTTCTCGTAATCGCTATTGAATTCTTTGGAGCGATTGCATTAATATTTGGTTTTGCAACAAGGATCGTTGCAGTAGGTATTATTTCTCTTTTCACAGGCATCATTGTAACCAGTCATTCACAAAATGGATTTTTTATGAACTGGTATGGTAATCTGAAAGGAGAAGGATACGAGTTTCATTTACTAATTATAGGAATGGCGATTGCGTTATTGGTAAGTGGTGCCGGAAAGTGGTCAGTTGACTATGCTTTACAAAAGAAAAAGTAAATCCTGGGAAGTTTGTTATAGAAAACCATTTCACATTGAAATGGTTTTTTTTATTTTATGGAACAGGATCATAGCCGCTACCACCCCATGGATGGCATCGAGCGATCCTTTTGATCGCCAGCCACATCCCTTTAAATACACCATGCTTCTTCAATGCTTCCGCTGCATAGTGAGAACAAGTAGGAGTAAACCGACATTTAGGGCCAAGTATAGGCGAAATGATCCACTGATAAATTTTTATCAATGCAATAAAAGGAAGACTAAGGATGCGAAGAAATGTTTTCATCAATTTTATCTGCTAACTTTTTCAAAGCTATAGCTACTTTATCTTTTACTGTTGTAAAATCAGGAAGTTCTTTCCCAGTATAAATAAAAAATACATTCAATTGTCTTTGCGATTCTTTGACCTTTTCTCTTATTTCATTTTTTTGCAAACGCCATACCTCTCTTGTCAATCTCTTAATTCGATTGCGATCCACCGCTTTTTTAAAATTCTTTGCAGAAACTCCTATTCCGAATTTCAATCCCCTTTCACCTTTTTGTATAGGCAATTCACGATTCACAATAAAATAAACCCTGAAAGGATTCACAACAAAACTCTTTCCTTTATCAAATAGGGTTTCTATTTGCTTTCTGCTTTTCAGCCTTTCCTCCTTTCCAAGTGTGAATTGTTTTCCCACAGATTTACACAGATATTTTAGAAATAAAAATAGCCCCGAAAGATCGGAGCTATAAATTATATTAAACTTCTTAGATCCCTTCAGGGACCCGTGTTTTTATTTCGCTTTTCTTTCGTCAGAAACAGTCAGTTTCTTACGGCCTTTTCTGCGACGTGCTGATAACACTTTACGACCATCAGCAGTTTTCATACGCTTACGAAAACCATGTACTGATTTACGGCGGCGTTTATGTGGTTGATATGTTCTTTTTTTACCTGGCATAATCTTAATTTTTCCTTTTTAAAAATGCCCGTGGAGAAACGGGTTATTTAATTCACCAGCGGAAACACCACTTTCCACTGTTTGTGAAAGGACGGCAAAGGTAGGGGTTCGATTGCAGATTTTAGGTTTCGGATTTTAGATTTTTGAACCCCGATCGAAGTTTTTTATGAGCCCGGCTTTCATCCATTGATTAAGCCTAATTGCGTCGCACTCTTGTACTTCCAGTTCCTTGAGCATCAAAGTTTTTGAGCATCAAGGTCCACATGAGAAGATCTTATCTCTGCACCATAAAAATTCATCGCATGCTTGTCAAAATCTTCTGTTGAATCAGTGGTATAAAAATGATGGCTGGCGCCTAAGCTTATCTTTCTTTCAATTTCCGAATGTCGCTGCAGGTAATCGGCCAGGCTATTCGCAACAATTTCACCTTGTGATAAAATTTTAATATCCGCCGGAGTAAATTCCCTGATCTTATCATGAAGTAACGGGTAATGTGTGCAGGCTAATAAAATAGTATCAATTACCGGTGATTGATCAAGCAACTGGTTAATGTATTTTTTAATAAAGAAATCTGCACCATGTGTATCATACTCTTCATTCTCAACCAGCGGTACCCACATAGGGCAGGCCTGCTGAAATACTTTAACCTGGGGGAAAAACTTTTCGATCTCTATTACATAACTATTAGAACTAACCGTTCCGGATGTTGCCAGTATTCCAATGTTCTTTGAATCTGAATAATTACCGATGACTTCTGTTGTTGGTCTTATCACACCCAATACTCTTTTCTCCGGGTCAATCTTAGCGAGGTCATTTTGTTGGATCGTTCGCAATGCTTTTGCTGATGCCGTATTACAAGCCAGCACAACAAGCGGACAGCCTTGATCAAAAAACCATTTCACACATTCCAATGTGTAACGATAAACAGTTTCAAAAGATCGTGGACCGTAGGGAGCCCTTGCATTATCGCCTAAATAAATATAATCGTAACGAGGAAGTTTGTTTACGATCTCTCTCATTACAGTTAAGCCGCCATAGCCAGAATCAAAAATACCAATAGGTGTGAGTGAAGACATAGCACAAAAGTAAAAGAGGCTGTTGTAAACAACAGCCTCTTTCAAATATTTGTTTTCCCGAAGGAGTCTTTTGGCAACTCTTAGTTACCTGTTTTCGGAGCCGGTTTCTGCGTTTGTGCACCAGCCGGTGGTAATTTCACTTTTAGTTTTTCCGCAACCATTGGCAATAAATTATCTGCCGGAGGCCCCACTAATAATGATTCCCTGTTGAATACATAACTGTATCCTTTTTCTTTGGCTACTTCATCAATTGCTTTTAGCACTTTATCATATACTGGCTGTAAAAGGGCATTTTGTTTTGCTTCTATCATTTGTTGAGCTGAAGATTGCCAATTCTGTAATTCACCGAGATAATCTGCTCTTTGTCTTAGAGCCTGCTGACGAACTACTACTGTTTGACGAACAGAATCACTAGCGATGCTATCATAATACTGGTACTGTGACAAAAGATAATTATACGTTCTCGGTAAAGTATCGTTTTGATAGCTTGTGAGTAAAGTATCAATTTTTTTCAATTCAGGCATCAGGGATACTACTTCATCCACCCGAATAAATCCAAATTTAGTTTGAGCCTCTACAGTGCCACTAACCAGGCCGGCAGCCAACACAAAAATTGCAATGATCTTTTTCATTTTGATTTACGTTATTGTTTTTTATGAGTATTTTCTGAGGAGTAAAGTTGCCTCTTCAGAAATCTTTAACATTTTATGGCTACCAGATTTTACTATTATTTTATCCCTAATTCCTTCAATACGTCCTCGCTCTTGTCCAATTTTGGGTCGGCAAAGATAACGGTAATTCCCTCACTTTTGTCTAAAATAAAATCGTAGCTACGCTGTACTGCCAGCTTCTGAATTGCATTATATACCCTATCCTGTATAGGCTTTACAAGCTCTTGTCTTTTCTTATATAGATCGCCTTCAAAACCAAAGTGTTTACGCTGCAGATCACGTACAGCCTTCTCTTTATTAAAGAGCTGATCTTCTCTTTTTTTCTTGAGCTCTTCGCTTAGCATTACTTGCTCAGCCTCAAAATCACGATACATTTTATCCAGGTCGGCTTGTTGGTCATCAATTTCTTTTTGCCAGCCCTGGGCAATGACATCAAGCTTGGTTTGCGCATCTTTATATTCAGGCATTTTATCCAAAATGTATTTGGTATCAATGATGGCGTATTTCTGTGCATTCACGGCAAATGATGCGAGCCATAAGCTACAAACTACAAGCAATACTTTTTTCATATTGAAATGTTTTAATGATGAATAGAATTACAGAACGTATCCCGATGGTTATCGGACGACGCTTTGCTGAACATTGATAATATGTTGAACGGAGCGTCGCAACGAAAGTTAAATAGTAGTAATGAAGTTTGGTTAAAAATATTTTTATTCCGGTTCATACCCGAGCATAAATGTAAACTTAGCTGCCGATTTTAACCCCTGACCAGGTTGTATTCTGTCAAACCCGATACCGTAATCAAATCCAAGCAAACCAAACATTGGCAGGAAAAACCGCATACCAACACCGGCACTGCGTCGAAGTCGGAATGGATTATAATCTTTGAAAGTATACCAGCCATTGGCAGCCTCAAAAAATGCCAGGCCATAAATAGTACTTTGAGGGTTGGTCGTGAATGGATAACGCATCTCCAGCACGTATTTATTAAATATGGTGAAGAATCTTGATGCTTGTGATACATCATCAATTGGATTGATACTTGGGTTTGAGTTTTGATAAATTGGGTAACCGCGATGTGCAATGATGTCGTATCCCAACACTCCCATACTATTTGACATTCCGGCGTCACCAACCTGGAATCTTTCGAATGGTGATATTTCCAGATTGCGATTATATTTTCCCATAAACCCATACTTCGCTGCAACCTTTAAAACAAACTGCCTGTTCTTTTCTGCTCCCATTGGCTTACCAAGTGGAACAAACCACTCTGCATTAAATCTCCATTTGTGATATTCAGGATGTTTGTATGAGTTTTCTAATTCAATGTTTTTATTGAAGGCAGAATAAGGTGGTGTAAACTGTACACTTGCTAGGAAATTAGAACCGCTGGTAGGAAATATCGGATTAGGTCCTGCAGAATTTCTTTGCAGGGTAATTTTATAACTTATATTAGTTGAAAGACCACTATCAAGTCCCGGAAATATCGGGTAATTTTTCATGTTATACTGCGTGAGGCTCACTGTATGAATAAGGCTGAAATAATCATCTGGCCATTTCAATTGTTTGCCAAGTGATACGCTAAAGCCAGTGGTTTTCATGAAACTGTTTTTAGCTATTTCATCGCTAAATTGGCCGGTTCCATAATCATATCCATTAGCATACTTACTTTTATAAAAAGAAAGAGTTAGTGAGTTTCTTTTTTTACCACCCAGCCATGGTTCGGTAAATGAAAAATTGTATGAGCTGTATTGCTTACCGTTTGATTGTAATCGAAGACTCAGCTTTTGTCCATCACCTGTCGGCAAAGGATCCCACGATTTTTTATTGAAAATATTCTTAATAGAAAAATTGTTGAATGAAACACCCAAAGTACCTGTAAGACCAATGCCTCCGCCCCAACCTGCGGAAAGTTCCAGTTGGTCAGAAGATTTTTCTTCCACTTTATAATGGATATCAACTGTTCCATCTTCAGGATTTGGCATGGGGTTGATGCCAATGGTTTCCTGGTTAAAATAATTTAGCTGGCCCAATTCTCTTTGCGAACGAATAAGATCAGCACGACTGAAAAGTTCACCCGGTACTGTTCTTAGTTCACGACGGATCACATGTTCTTTTGTTCTGTCGTTACCGGAAATTTTTATATTTTTTATCCTTGCCTGCGGACCTTCAATAAGTCTAATTTCATGATCGATCGTGTCATTATAAACGGCTGTTTCCACCGCTTCTGCTCGGAAAAAGAGATAACCATCATCCATGTATAATCCGCTGATATCACCACCTTCCGGTGTAAGTTGTTTACCCAACCGTTGATTTAGCGTTTCAATATTATAAACGTCTCCTTTATGAATTCCTAAAATAACATTGAGTATCGAGTCAGTGTATTTTGAATTTCCTTTCCATGTAATGTTTCCGAAATAATATCTATGACCTTCGCTTATTTTAAAATCAATATTGATATTACCACTAGAGATCGTATAAGGTTTTACATCTTCAATTATCGCATCACGGTAGCCAATGGCATTATAATATTCGATGATCTTTTCCTGATCTTCACCAAATTTCTTTTCATTGTATTTTGCAGATGATAATAATTTAAACCGGAACCAGGGATCAAGAAAATTCTTTGTTTTGCTGATCGATAAAAAACCTTTGTCACGTATATATTCCTTAAAGGTCATCTGCGGGTTTTCTCCGAAAATCGTTGAGTCTTTGTCTGGAAAAAGAGTAATACGGCTCACTTCATGTGTGCCTTTCATCTTTTTCTTTAGCTTAAGATCTGAAACAGTTTCATTGCCAAAGAAATTGATATTATTCACTTTTACTTTATCGCCTTTATCAATAATAAAGGTCATGAATAAGGAATTGACAAAATTTGTATCGAGTCTTTCTTGAATCTCAATTTTTACATTGTGGTATCCTTTTTCTCCGTAATACTTTTTTATAACCTCATGTGCTGTACGGCGAGTATTTTCTGTTACAATTGTCTGTTTTGCCAAACCAATTTTTCCGATCAATTCTTCTTCTTCTGTCTTTTTTATACCCCTAAAATCATAATCACCAAGTCGAGGTCTTTCCATTACATGGATCTCCAGATCGATATTATCACCATCAACTTTTGTAACATATATCTCTACGTTTGAAAATAAACGTTGCTTCCAAAGATTTGCAATTGCTTTTGGAAATTGGTCGCCGCCGGGATGCAAAATTTTATCGCCGGCCTGTAAACCGGATATGCTTGCAACGATAGCTGAATCGAGGTAAAAAACACCTGTCACTTTTATACTTGTGACTGTATATTCTTTTGGCCGCGTAGCATTTTGCCAGGCAAGAAGATTGGGATCAACTGACGTAGGTCTTTTCGTTGTGTCGGCAGGGTCTTGAGCATTTGCACTGATAATGGAAGTAAAAACTACCGTAAACAGTAAACAAAATCTTTGTAAAGTTATTTGCATTGTTAGTTGATCAGTTCAGTCAATATTGAAATCCCAAAGGAGTTCATGAAAAATCCATAGGAACAGCCTTTAAAGGCGGCAAATTAACGGTAAAAAGTTGAAGTGTTTGTTAAAGAAAGTAAACAAATTGGTCAAATTAAAAAGTTCCATCATTGACCAAGCCCTGCATTTGGCCCGATCGGCTATTATGACTTATTTGACTTGATTTAACTGCTGATTTCTTCAGTTTTTACCTGTTCGCCTGTTTTTCCAAACCTCCGTTCCCTCCCTTGGTAGTCGATGATGGCTTCGTACAAATGTTGTTTTCTAAAATCCGGCCAGCGAACATGGGTAAAATATAATTCAGCATAGGCCAATTGGTATAAAAGAAAATTACTGATCCGGTATTCGCCGCTGGTTCTTATCATTAGCTCAGGATCTGGTAAGCCACTTGTAACCAAGTGTTGCTGCAATGTATCCTGATCGATATCTTCCACAGCCAACTCGCCTTTTTTTACCTTATGAGCTATGCTTTTAACTGCATTCAGTAGTTCCCACCGACCACTGTAGCTTAATGCCATGACCAAGTTCAACCCTGTATTATTCTTTGTGTGAACCAAAGCTTCTTCCAATTCTTTTTTTGCATAATCGGGCAGCATATTCATGTCGCCGATCACATGAAGACGGATATTATTTTTATGAAGACTTTCTACTTCGTTATGAATTGTGGAAACGAGTAACTCCATCAGTCCAACTACCTCGTATTCCGGTCTGTCCCAATTTTCTGTTGAAAAAGCATAAAGGGTTAAATATTCAACACCAAGCTCAGCACAACCTTCAACGATATTTCTTACACTTTCCACTCCGTGAAAGTGACCGAAAAGTCTGTCTTGTCCCTGTTCTTTTGCCCAACGTCCATTGCCATCCATAATGATAGCGATATGACGGGGAAGGCGATTTTTATCAACCTGGCTTAATAGATCAGACATCTTACGATAAAAAATTTAGCGACCAAAGTTAGGAAAACAAAACTTGAAGTCAGGATTTCAAAAAGTAAGAATTGATCTTGGAGCTACTCAATGCTAATTAAAATGACAATTAGCAATATTCTGAATTATAAAATAAATTCATAGTCTCTTACCTCCAAGAAATGCCCTTCGTATCAATGCTACAATAAGAGTGAACAACGCCGAGCCAATCACTGACCATATAATTGGAAATGGTTTCCCCTGAATATTGACAGTAAAAAACTCAGGCAGCCCCATTTTACCGGCGAGCCACATACCCAGGTATGCGCCAATAAAACCAACAATTATAGATACAAGGCATCCGCCAAGGTCATAACCTGCTAGTGATTGTCCAATTGCACCGCAGATTGCAGCTATTGCCAGCAGAACTAAAAATCCGATTAGTGTCATGGTTATTAGTTTAATTGTAAAAAATAGCGGCATTTATTATGCCATACCAATCGTTAAACACTAGTAAGGTAGGAAAATAAAAAAACTACCCACAGGTAGTTCTTTAAAAAAATTGTTTAATGCTTAATTAGCTGTTGGGCATTTATAACTCTGCAAATTGAATGAGATATAAAAAATTCCTGTAATAAACTGATCTTTCTGAGTGCTGATGCCGCGTTGCCTTCCAATTATTCCAATAGGTTCACCGACTTCATATGAACGATCATGCAGCAAATAAGCCGGCGATGGAGCGCCACCTGGCAGTGGGGGAAATACCGACGGATCAACATATGTGGTACTTACATCATCGAGATAATCAGTTCCAGTTACACGATGTACAAGTTCAAAACCAATATTTATGCTTTCGTTGATGCAATACTTAAAACCTGCACCAAAGGGAATACTGAATGCCATAGAACCATAAGGCTTGCGGTCCGGATATAAAGCATTGCCCTGGCCTTCTGTATTCAGCGGACGAAGAAAATGTTTTTGACCATCCAGCATTGCAAATGGATCATAATTAAAAACGCCAATGCCAAAAGTTATATATGGTGTGAAGTTATATCCAGGCTCACCGGGCATAAAACGGAAAAAATTAAAATCACCCTGCAGCGCTAATTCCCAAACATTGGAATTAAAACTAAGGTTGCGAGCCTTCATGTAATCATTATGTGTATTATAAATATCAGAATAGCCTAATTGCGCAAAACTTGCACCCACTCTTAAAGCAATATAATTTCCAAAATTTTTACGGAAGAAAGCGGTCGCCGCGATCTTGGGCCTGTTTATATGAGCCCTTGTATTTAAGTCGCCGAAGTAATGACCTGCGCCGATACCAATACCAAACTCACCTTCCTGTACCACAGCTTCACGCTGAGCAGAAACAAAAAGTGAAGAAAAACTGGTAACCGTCAGAAGTAATAGTATCCGAAACATCTTGCAAAATAAGAATTCAGCCTCTTAAAACGAAAAAAACTATCATTGATTGCCTTTATTTAAAGTGATTTTATAGATTCTTGTATCCGTATGTTTCGTTAAGCGAACTTCTACGAAGCTTCATCCTTCATTTCCTCAAAAAACCCTTTTAATCGCGGTTCTAATTTCGTTTATCAAGACCCCAGGTCAGTTTATTATGCAGTGTTTGAAGGAAATTATTTTCAGTGAGCCGAAGCAGGTTGAGTAAAAATGCTTCTTTCTTAACTGCCAGTTGTACATTTTTGCTTACTATTTCCCGGCGACTATCTAGTGCACAAATTATCTGGTCTGTCCGGCTTTCTACTTCAAAAGAAATGATATTATCATCTGGCACAACGATCGATCTTACATTTAAGTTATGTGGTGCCACCGGCGTTATTAAAAAGGTCCCGGCCTCCGGGAACATGATGGGTCCATTGCAGCTTAATGAATAACCAGTAGAACCCGTTGGAGTGGCAACAATCAATCCATCAGCCCAATAAGTATTTAAAAATTCTCCATTGAGATAAGTATGGATCTTTATCATAGGTGCCGTATCTCTTTTATGAATTGAAAATTCATTCAACGCAAAAGGCACATTGCCAAACATAGAAATACTTGCATCAAGATGTATCATTGTTCTTTTATCGATCACATACGTTTGCTTCTTTAATGCTTTCACAGCATCTGCTAATTGCTCACGTCCGATACTTGCCAGGAAACCAAGTCTTCCGAAATTGATACCCATGATCGGTATTCCTTTATCTCTTACTAATCCAACTGTATCGAGTAAAGTGCCATCGCCGCCAAGACTGATCACAAATTCTATATCATTCGTAAGATCATCGGATAAATAAAAAGTTGATGTGTCTGCCGGAAGATTGATCCGGTCTTTTATCTCTTCATAAAAAGGTAGAAAAACTGCAGCTGCAATTTTTTGACGGGCTAATTCATCAAAAAAGAACTGAACATCGCTTCGCTTATCTTCTTCAAGTAACCTGCTGTAAATAGCAATCTTCATAAATGTGGAGAATCAGAAATTGGTCTTTCTGTGTAAATATAAACCGTTTTCCCCTAACACATTAAAACTCCACTCAAACTTTAAAGTAAAATCATAGTGTGTAAGAATATCGATACCCACACCCCATGAATACAGCATGCGATTATTAAGTGTGTTTGTTTCCGGAGTGGGGTGATGTGCATAGCCGGCATTTACAAATGTTTTTGCATAGGCTTTGAATGGGATCCGGTATGGTATTACGTCTTTCTTTCTTTTTACCTTAAACCCTAAATTCAGGATCTCCCTGGTTAAACTTGCTTTTCCATACCCACCTGCTACTCCATCTACCACATAATACTCATACCCCTGCATAAAAAAATCGCCGTATCCAAACAACCGCTGATTAAAATAAGGCTGGTTAAAAGGAGCTTTTATAACACCAGCCAATTTCGCTCCGAAGTATAATTTTTTTGCTATTTCCCAACTGCCGCTTGCTTTTGCACTCAACAACCACATATTTGTTTCTTTATTAAGCCCCCTTTTTGAAAAATACAGTTCAACTATATATCCTTTTAATGGGTAAGGGTTATAATCAACATCAATATAGCTCATCAGGTAATAAATTTCAGGAAAGGAGAACTTATCTTTCCCTTTTGTAAAATATGAAGGATTAAGTGAAACGATAGTATCGGTTACTTTTTCTAAGGTGTAAGAAAGCCCAAAGCGATGTGTTGTTTTTATTGCTGGACGATAGGTTGCTTCACCAAATGCCCTCGTAAAAGAGCGAACAAAGTTATTAGTATCTTTAAAAAATGCCTGTTTATCGTAGATGGTATTGTAATTTACTTCCCTGTTTTTGCCAATCGCAAATCCCGAGTTTATTCCCCATTTCATTTTCTTATCTATGTATGGCCTGTAATAGCTAAGTGAAATTTGCTTGGTATAGCCATTGATCAGGTATAGATTTAATTTATCATTTCGACCACTGACATTATTGTATAATACTTTTAGTCCATAATTAACCCGGTCAAGTTTTGCATTTTGTTCTACGATCCATTGATTAATATTTCTGTCAACGAACTTTATATAAGGAACAGGAAATAAATACCATCTTTCTTTAACAGCAACAAGTATATCTATACTATTACCTTCAAAGCCTTTTAAGGCAACCACCACTTCATGAAACAATGCAGTACTTAATAATCGTTTTCTTCCTGTTTCAAATTCTTTCACAAGCTCAGAAAGATTATAAACTTCGCCTGATTGAAAAGGAAGCTCCCGAAGAATAACTGATTCTTTTGTTTTCCTATTTCCGGAGATGGCAATTTCTCTTATAGTAAAAACATTCGCTGAACCTGGTTGCTGAGAGTAAAGTTTGATTGAATCTGCAATGGATAGTTTGGGTGTACCGGGTTGTGCATTGACAATACCCGCAGACATAACTGTTATAAAAATGATCACTGAAAATTTCGCCATGCGCTGCATACTCTGTTGTATAAAACCAATTTGTAAGGTAAGAGATTTTGAGGCTTAAAGTGAAGAGAAAAAACCATTAGAGCTTGAGATAATTCATCAGATTATCATAATTACTCCGCAATTCATTCTCATACAATTCTTCGCCAAAATAATATTTTACATTATACTCATAGCGTTGAAATGTAGCGACAATATCTGATATTTCAGTTTTATTGATCTTTATCGTAACCTGCATTAACCCTGTTTGCGGATTAGTATATGTATTCAATTGCGTGATCTGGGCATCATTTGTTTCCACAAGTCGACTTATTTCACTAAAAGAATAACTGTTTGTCTCCAATTCCAATACAATTAGCCCGCCAGGTTCTTTTACATTCATGAATTCGGACGCCTGTTTCAACAATTCACGGTAACTTACTACACCAAGCAAAGTTTTATTCTCATCGATCACAGGTATAACACTGAGCCTGTTTTCTACCGCCAGTTGTAATGCTTTTAAAAAATGGTCATTTTCATTTACAAAAAAACCATGAAAGGCTTCCTTCATTTCCCTGATCTCAACAGTATCATCCGGCGCCTGCATTAAACTCTCTTCATTTACTAATCCTACATATTTTCCATCGTCATCTACTGCCAGGTGAGAAACATGACAATCATTCATCATTTGCAGTGAATTAAAAATCTTATCATGCAAATGAAGAACAGGTAAAGATGGAGATATGAGTTCACGGGTTAACATGAATTAGCGGCTTTTCATTTAGAGACAGCAACTCCTATGCTACTGTTGCAGGCTGCTTGAGTTTTTTTAAAAATTTATCTAAGATGATATTGAATTCATCAGGCACCTCCATCATTGGAGCATGCCCGCATTTATCTATAAAATGCAATTCACTATTGGGTATCAACTTATTGAACTCACGGGCTACAAAAGGCGGAGTAATGTTGTCATTATTCCCCCATATTAATAACGTAGGTTGTTTGATTTGATTGAGTTCTTCGCCAAGATTATTTCTTATAGCGCTTTTTGCAAGAGAAATTATTTTGATCGCTTTTATCCGGTTATTTATGATACTGTATACTTCATCCACCAATTCTTTCGTGGCAGTCTTGGGATCATAAAAAGTCAATTCGGTTTTATTTTTAATATACTCATAGTCGCCTCTCTTAGGATAACTATCACCCATTCCATTTTCAAATAATCCAGAACTGCCAGTTAATGTCAATGATTTGATTCTTTCGGGATGTTTTAGTACATGAAGCAGGGCAACATGACCGCCGAGTGAGTTGCCAAGAAGATGTACATCTTTCAGATCTCTCGACTCTAAAAAACGATGCACAAACTTAGCAATACCACCAACTGTTGAATGAAGAATATCTAATTCAAATAATGGAAGAATGGGAACAATAACTTTATTACGTTGACGGAAATACTCAATTAGAGTTTCGAAGTTACTGAGTGCTCCAAAGAGGCCATGCAGAAGCACAAGAGGTTCTCCCTCACCTTCTTCTATAAACTTGAACTTATCCTTATTTTTTACCTCGTAGGGCATAATATTCCCAGCAATTAATTTTTGCTAAAATAGATGATTTACTGCAAAGTTCAGGGTTAATTGAATGCCACTATTCAAAAATTAATTGGCCGGCGGCACTTCTTTTGAGACCTTATCAAAAAAATCTTCAAGGTCCTGGAACATCCCTTTAAAAACTGGAATAATTTTTCCCAATCCATCCATCAATTTCGGTCCCCAGGGCTGAATATGCGAATAAGTAACAGATTCGCTTTTTGTTTCTGGCTTTATAAAATTCATTTGATCAACATAAAAAAGAAGCACACTGAAAATTATCATGTACAAACCTGCATATAGTAAAATCCCGCCAACCCTGTTTGCCCAGCCAAGCATTGCAAGCTCAACTGTTTTTTGAATAAATTTTGCGCCCAATCTTACCAGCAATACCACTATTATAAAAACAACAGCAAAAGAAATTATTGGTAACCATTTATCTGAAATATTTACTGCTTTGCCTATATAGCCTGCTGCAACAACTGAAAGCTTTATGGCTGCAGCGAGACCGATAATAACTGCCACCAAAGAAAAAAGTGCAACGACCAATCCCTGCCGATATCCTTTGATAATAGCAAGAATTAAGATCACAGCAACAATTATATCAAGGATCATTATAGTTATTTGCCAGACAAAAGTTCTTTTACCAATGCAGATATCGTTTTACCATCTGTTTTACCTGCCAGTTTTTTTGTTGCGGCACCCATAACTTTTCCCATATCAGCCGGAGAAGATGCGCCTACTTCACTAATGATCGCAGCCACTTCCGATCTCAATTCATCAGCAGAAAGCTGCTTTGGTAAAAATTTTTCAATGATTTCAATTTCTTCCTGCTCTTTCTGTGCAAGATCAGTTCGATTTTGTTGCTGAAATATTTCAAGCGAATCTTTCCGTTGCTTCACTAATTTCTGTAACAACTTTATTTCATCGTCTTCTTTCAATTCACCGCTGCTTCCTTCAGAAGTTTTTGCTAATAAAATGGCGGCTTTGATAGCCCGGAGACTGCGCAGTGCTTTTTCATCTTTTGCAAGCATTGCAGTTTTAAGGTCACCCATTATTTTTTGTTCGAGGCTCATGCTTTTTAGTTTGAGATTAGGCTTTATTTTCCTTCATTTGTTTTTCTCGTGACTTATCATAAAATTCATGTGCGAATTTTTTCATCTCCCCCACTAACTCTTCATGTTGAGTTGCACGATTATAAGTATCGGCCATGGTCATTAATGTTTGATAAAAGAAATCAGTCATTTCATCCACCATCATTTCTTTTGTCCAAAGATCAATACGTAATGCGGTCTTTTCTGCACCATCCCAAAAAGACAGCATCATTGCTTTTGCTTTTTGTGCATTTTCTATTGTTGAGTCCGAAGCTTTCCATAAAATTGCTTCGGGCACCTTCTCATCGTTCAATTGAACATCTACTGTAATTGTTGAAGTCTTCATTTTATACAATTATAAATTGGCGGCAAAAATAACTTAATTCAATCTAAAACCTTTACAATAGATTGCCATAACTGTTCGGCGGCTTTTTCACTTGTATATGTTCCGCTAACCTGTTTTCCTTTTTCAATTAAACGGGTACGATGGTTTTCATCTGTGTAAACCTGCATCATTTTTTCTCCAATATCTTTTATTGTGTCGGTTTCGGAGTATAAGGCTGCATCACCAAACACTTCGCTTATTACAGAATTTTTTACTGCGATCACCGGCACACCAGATCGGGTAGCATTTAATGCTGCAATCATTTCTTCATTTGTATTAAAAGGAAGAACTGCGGCATAGGCTGAAGCAATGATCAAAGCTTTCGCGGTTTTATCTTTTATATCAATAAAGCTTACATCGTTCCTGTATTTATAATTCTCAAGGTTTTTTTCGAAATATGAATTTGATGAAGCGATTATTAATAATTTGAAACTGCTCTGCTGCCTTTTTTTAAAATGAGAAAAAGATTTTAGAAGATCTATATAGAGTTCCTTTTCTGGAAAAATACTGTTGAACAAAAAAAATTCTTTGCCTTCACTGTATTTATTTTTTACAGCTTCTTTTTCTTGTTCCTTAATTGGTTCACATTTTTTATTTACTGATGGATAAATGACGGCTATTTTTTCTTCCATTATTTCAAATTTTTCAATTAGCATCTTTTCCATCAGCTTATTTGGTACTATCAATAACTCAGCCTTTTTAATACAGGCTTTTCTTGCTTTCTCTAAATTTTGAACCATTATAAATTGAGGAATAGCAGCAGTCAATGAACAAGCATTATCCAATGAAATAAATAGGTCGGCCTTTGCTTTTTTTAATATCGCTGGTAGTTTTATATCCCACCATATCTTTTTTAATAACGCATTTTTAGAGAGCGGTTTTACAAGAATGATCTCAATATTTGAGTAAAAAGAAAATTGTTCTGCTGGTTTTTGATCAGTTACTATAATAAATCTATGTTCAGTATACTGCTCAGCCAGGAAGGAAAATGTTTCAACGACAAAGCTCTCTTTATCAATCTGCTCCAAAACCGGCGAATAAGCGGCAATATTCATAAGAAACAAAGGTAATCGAAGTGATTTGTGCATAAAAAAGCAGCATTGTAACTAGTAAAATAACATTACCACCTCTTCTTTTTTTACATTCTATTGACGTAGTTTATTAATGAAATTTTCACCTTTAATAAAGTTTTAAACAGATAAAATAACAGGCATATTTACAATTGTAATTGATAAGAACGGGTTATACTTTTGACTATAGGAAATAGAAACGATCACTAAAAAACTGTTTATGATTTTCTCCCCGATTAGAGATTTCTGAATTTCAAAAAATCTGAGAATAAATTGAAATCATAAACCATTATTGGTATCATATTTGTTACATATGCAGCGAAAATTTATTAAAAAAGCTCTTATTTATATAAAATAATTACAGCAGATCAGGTTGAGACGCCGGTGCTGACCTATGATGAAACCGCCGTTACAAAAGCGAAAATGGAAAGCAGTGTTATGAATGTAACGAGTCTACTATCCAGTCGTCAATCAACTTCTGATCATTAAACGACCTCTTAGGTGGAAGAGGATGGTGGCTTGTAAAAGGGGCCTTGGTTCGGGGCCCCTTCTTTTTTTCCTCCCCCTTTAAACTTCAAAGTTTTAAACATCTCGAACTCTTTATTTACATTTGTTCTTCTCTAATAACATTTCATGGAATATAATACTATAAGAAACCAGTTGGTAATGCGTGAATATGGTCGCCATATTCAAAAGATGATCGAACATGTATTAAGTATCGAAGACCCTGATAGGCGCCAGGCTAACTCACAGGCTGTTATTGAATTGATGGGTTTCTTAAACCCCCACTTGAAAAACGTAGAAGATTTCAGGCATAAGCTCTGGGATCACCTTTTCCTGATCTCTGATTTTAAACTTGAAGTAAAATCGCCTTACCCTATTCCCACAAAGGAAACATTAAAAGCAAAGCCCAAACCGCTTCATTATCCAAAACGCTACCCTAAATTCTCACATTTGGGTAAAAATCTTGAAGTGATTATCAATAAAGCCCTGAAAGAAGAAAACCCTGATAAGCGACTTGGGTTTGCAAATGCAGTGGCCTATTATATGAAGCTTGCCTATAACAACTGGCATAAAGAAATAGTGCATGATGACGCCATTCAAAGTGAATTGACCGGAATTACTGATGGTCAACTCACCTTTACTAATACTCCATTTGTAAAAGCATACCGTCCTCAGCAGGATATGCGTGACAGGGATAGGGGTGGTTACGGAAAGCCAAGAGGTGGAAAGTTTCAACCACGTGGCGGAGGCAGTAATGGTGGAGGCAGAAGACACGATAGTCGTGATAATCGTGGCGGAGGCGGTGGTGGGTACAAGAAGAAAAGATATTGATCTTAGAATAAAGCATCTAAGTTTATAAAGTATAAAAGTTGACCCGAATGTGGCCAGCTTTTTTTATTTTCAGTCACCTTAAGGCATATAATATCTTTATACTCATAACTCAATAATTCACCAGATGCATTCATTCGAAGTTCAAGGTGGTCAAAAACTAAAAGGAGAGATCATTCCACAAGGGGCAAAAAATGAAGCCCTGCAGATCATCAGTGCTGTTCTGCTTACTCCTGAAATAGTTACCATCAATAATATTCCGGATATACTCGATGTAAATCTTTTGATCGAGCTATTGGGAGATATGAATGTAAAAATTGAAAGACCTCAAAGAGATATATGCATTTTCCAGGCAAACGATGTAAATATTGATTTCTTACATAGTGAAACTTTCAGAAAAAAAAGCGGACGGCTTCGTGGATCAGTGATGTTTGCCGGACCAATGTTATCCCGGTTCAGAAAAGCATTTATTCCAAAACCCGGTGGTGATAAAATAGGAAGACGAAGATTGGATACTCATATTATTGGTTTTGAAAAACTCGGCGCCAATTTTATTTATCATGAAGAAGATGGATTCTTTCATCTTGAAGTTCCGAATTTGAAAGGAACTAATTTATTACTTGATGAGCCATCAGTAACCGGAACAGCGAATATTCTTATGGCTGCAGTGATGGCTATCGGAACCACCACTATATATAACGCAGCTTGTGAACCATACATTCAGCAGTTATGTAAAATGCTAAATAGCATGGGTGCAAAGATAAGCGGTATTGGAAGCAATATGCTTAGCGTTGAAGGTGTCCGTTATCTCGGCGGTACATCTCATACTATGTTACCAGATATGATCGAAGTGGGATCATTTATCGGTCTTGCGGCAATGACCCAAAGTGATGTTGTAATTAAAAATGCGGGTATTAAACATCTTGGTATCATTCCTGAAAAATTTCAACAACTCGGAATTCAAATGAATTTTAATGGCGATGATATTCATATTCCGGAACAGGAACTTTATGAAGTGCATCGCTATTTCGATGGCGGTGTTCTTACAATTTATGATCATCCGTGGCCAGGGTTTACCCCAGATCTATTAAGTATTGTTCTAGTTACAGCGATACAAGCCAAAGGAAGTGTATTGATCCATCAGAAAATGTTTGAGAGCCGTTTGTTTTTTGTTGACAAACTGATTGACATGGGTGCTCAAATTATTCTTTGCGACCCGCATCGTGCTGTTGTTATCGGCCTTGAACGTAAACAAATACTTCGTGGAATTAAAATGAGTAGTCCCGATATTCGTGCTGGTGTTGCATTATTGATCGCAGCGCTTAGTGCAGAAGGAACCAGTATTATTCAAAACATTGAGCAGATCGACAGGGGTTATCAGAATATTGATGAGAGATTGAAAATGTTGGGTGCAGATATAAAAAGAATTTAAATCCAACTAATTACCTTTCTTAAAGCGCAAATTTTTTTCCCTATCTTTTGCCAATGCTAAACCGGAGTATAAGTAGGTGGGCAATGGTATTGCTCGTTATCAATGGTGTTATCGGTTCTGGTATATTTGGTTTGCCTTCAAAAACTTTTAAAGAAGTTGGTGTTTACAGTATTGCTGCTTTTCTTGTTTGTGCTGTCGCAGTTTTTGTTATCATTTTATGCTTTTCTGAAGTAAGCAGCCGGTTTGATAAAACTGGTGGCCCTTATCTTTATGCACTTTCTTCATTTGGGCCATTGCCTGCATTTCTTACAGGCTGGTTGCTGCTGGTAACACGAGTAATTACTTATGCAGCGCTTATCAATTTATTGGTCACCTATCTTTCCGTATTTTCTGATTGGTTCACATTAGCAAGTTCAAAGATCATTACGATCATTTTACTTACTTTCTTTTTGGCGTTTGTAAATCATGTTGGTGTAAAGAACAGTACACGGGTAAATAATTTTTTAACCTTTGCCAAATTGTTGCCATTATTATTATTTATAATAGTTGGCTTCTTCTTTATTAAGTCAGAAAATTATGAAGTAAAGTATGTTCCAAATTTCTCCTCCTTTTCTTCCACTGTGTTGTTATTGGTTTTTGCATTCGGTGGTTTCGAATCCGTTCTCGTTAATTCAGGCGAGGTAAAAAACCCGGAAAAAAATCTTCCGTTCGCATTGTTGCTTGCGGCGTTGATCATTGCAAGTATTTATATGCTAGTTCAAATTGTAAGTATCGGAACACTGCCATCACTTGCTTCATCTGATAAACCATTAGCAGAAGCAGCCGGGCTTTTTGCGGGAAAAACCGGTGCTGCTGTTATTGCATTGGGTGCAATGTTTTCTGTAGCAGGAACATTAAATGCAATTATGCTGGTTGGTTCAAGGTTACCTTTTGCTTTCAGTGAAGAAAAACAATTTCCTGCAGTTTTCTCATTCATTCATCCAAAATATAAAACACCAACATGGTCATTGTTGTTGTTTATGACGATTACAATAATCATCTCACTTAACTATTCATTTTTATCTGCTGCCTCTATAAGTGCTATCACAAGAGTGATGATCTATGGGATTGTTTGCATTACGCTAATAGTGCTTCGCAAAAAAAGACCCGAGCAATCGAATTTTTTTAAAATAAAATATGGGAACACGATCGCTATTTTTGGAGTTATAATTACTCTATGGCTATTGAGCAGTTCAAAGCTCAATGAGCTAAGAGATATTGCTATTTCGATCGGTATTGGTTTGCTAATTTATTTGCTGATGGAAATATCAAAAAGCATAGTATCTAAAAAATAATTTTTTGTTGTCCAATTCCGTGAAACTCGTTTGTTATTAATGTATACATCTATTAATAACTTTAAAATTTAAGAAAATGGAAGAGTACGCATTAATTATGAGACATGAAGATGGCTCAAAGATCGCTTCGCCTGAACAAATGCAGGCCTGGATGAAACAAACAATGGATTGGATCGGTGGTATTGCCGCACAAAATAAATTTGTCAGCGGTACCGGCTTGCCTTTTGATGGTGCAAGGGTTGTAACAACAAAAAAATCAAAGCCCGTAGTTACCAATGGCCCCTTCGGTGATATCAAAGAAACTATTGGCGGATTGATCGTGGTAAAAGCTGATTCATTTGAGGAAGCAGTTGAATTTGCAAAAGGTTGCCCGGTATTGCAAGGCGAAGACAATAGTTTGGAGATAAGAAAAATCGCAAAGGGAGATGGTGTACATTAAAACTGATACTGGGTGCTGGATACTTGATAGTGAAATAAACAATAATTTTTCGAATACTAAGCATCTTGAATCCAGCATCCAGTATCTCACATCAACAGTTGAAATAGACAGCAAATGCAGCAGCAGGAATTGATACCACATTTGTTCAGAACTGAATTCAGAAAAATAACAGCGGTACTTTGCAAGCATTTTGGAATAGCGCATATTGAAATTGCAGAAGATATTGTAAGCGATACATTCTTATCAGCAGTAGAAACATGGACCTACAAAGGCTTGCCCAAAAATCCAACCGCATGGCTTTATACTGTCGCAAAAAATAAAGCAAAAAACTATTTTCAACGGAGTAATATTTTCTCAGAGAAAATAGCCAGTGAAATAAAAAAAATCTCATTGGAAACTGAAGAATTAGAAATTAATCTATCAGAAGAAAATATTACAGATAGTCAATTGCAAATGCTCTTTGCTATTTGTCATCCTTCTATTCCAACAGAAGCACAAATTGGTTTGGCGCTTCGTATTCTTTGTGGCTTTGGCATCAATGAGATCGCCACTGCCTTCTTAACAAATAATGAAACGATCAATAAGCGATTATTCAGAGCCAAAGAAAAATTGAGGACTGAAAAAGTAATGATCGAATTTCCCAATAATAAGGAAATTAATAATCGTTTGGAAACTGTTCTTACAACCTTATACTTACTTTTTAGCGAAGGATATTACTCTGAAAGCGATGATACTGTATTACGTGAAGATCTCTGCGATGAAGCAATGCGATTAACTTTTATGCTGATCGAAAACGAGCAAACCAATAAACCAAAAGTAAATGCTCTGTATTCTTTAATGTGTTTTCATTCCTCAAGGTTTGAAGCAAGGAAAAATGAAAATGGTGAAATAATATTATACGACGAGCAAGATGAATCGCTTTGGAGCCAGGAACTAATCATAAAGGGAATTTATTTTCTTCACGAATCTTCAAAAGGAAATATGATCTCAAAGTATCATATTGAAGCAAGCATTGCGTATTGGCATACTATAAAATCTGACACAAAAGAGAAATGGGAAAACATTTTGCAGCTCTATAATCAGTTATTGCAAATAGAATACTCACCGATCGCTGCGCTTAACAGAACCTATGCGCTTTCAAAAGCGAACAGCAAACAGGAAGCAATTACAGAAGCAGAGAAATTAAATTTATCGGATAACCATTTTTACTTTACACTATTAGGTGAACTTTATACAGATATTGATAATAAAAAAGCAAAAGAAAATTTTCAAAAGGCATTGGCTCTTGCAAAAACACAGATCGATAAACAGTCAATTCAAAAAAAGATGAACATGCTATTTACTAGCATGAATAATTAAAGTAGAGGGAACTTCATATATTTATTTGGGATATATTTCAGGAAGATCTCTTACCTATTGTTTTCCTGATCACTGAAACAGCCGCTAAGGTTTTATATGAAAATAAAAAATCAACCAGAGAATTTATTGGAATGGATCGCCTTGAAAGCAAACCTTGCGCCTATCCCACTTGTAGATACACAGGTTGCATTTAATGCTGCCCGTACCATTATGGCTGCAGCGGAACTTGGTATTTATGAAGCGATAGGAAAAAATTCAAAAACTGCAGACGAGGTATCGTCAACATGCAACACGCATCCTAAAGCCACAAAACATTTACTTGATGCCCTTGTAGGCATCGGTTATTTACAATGGAGCAATGGAAATTATACGCTAAAACAAAAATTTCATAAATGGTTGTTGAAAGAAAGCGAATCAAACGTCATCAGTAAGTTACGTTTTCAAATAATAGAGTGGGAATGGATGGCTAAGCTTGAGGATTATGTTCGTACAGGCCAAACATTGGAAATGCATAGTTCTGTAACAGCAAAGGAATGGCAGCTATACCAGGAAGGAATGAGAGACCTTTCGATCAACATTGCAAAAGAAGTTGCTCCTAAAATTCCTGTACCAAATGGAGCAACTGCCATGCTTGATATTGGAGGTTCGCACGGATTATTTTCTATTGAACTGTGTAAAAGACATTCATCATTATCAAGTACAATAATGGAATTGCCCGGCGCAATAGAAGCTGCAAGTACTATTGCTAAAAGATACGATACGACGAATCGTGTAAATTATGTAGCAGGAAATGCATTAACAGATGATCTTGGAAAAGAAAAATATGATCTCATAATGATCAATAATGTTGTTCATCATTTTACCAGTGAACAAAATTTTGCATTGGCAAAAAAAATAGTTGCAGCATTGAAACCCGGAGGTATTTATGCAATTGGTGAATTCATTCGTCAATCAAAACCGGGTGAAGGTGGTGTTGTTGCTTCCACTACAAGTCTTTATTTTTCACTCACCAGTTCATCAGGCACATGGTCAATAGATGAAATGAGAGCCTGGCAAAAAAGTGCAGGATTAAAAATTGAAAAACCTGTATCGCCTATGTCATTACCCGGGTGGAAAATTTTGATTGCGAGAAAATAAATTTATTGATCATATTATGAAACAACTTTTATACTTTTTTGCTTTCGGTTATTTGTTCCTTTCTCTTATCCCTAAAAAACCGAAAAAGGTATTTGATGTTCACCTACATGGTAGCGAAAACATCTCAACCCAACTTAAAGACCTGGAGAAGGCAAGTGTATACAAAGCTGCAATCAGCACATCATGGAAGCTTCAGGACAATTATCGGGGCAGTTCGAAAATTAATTTTTTGTTCGGGCTTATGTTTCCCTGCCCGAATGGGAAAGTACCATATAGTCTACAGGCTTGTTATGAAGACGGACAAGAATGGCCCTCGCTTAATTGGGTAGAAGCACAGATAAAAGAAGGCAAAATAAATTTTCTTGGTGAGATCCTGACTCAGTATTATGGCATTTCATCTTCTGACTCCTTGATGAATCCCTATTACACTTTGGCCGAAAAATATAATCTTCCTGTTGGAATACACACAGGCGGAGCTGGCCCCAATCATGGTAGCCCCAACTTCAAAATGGAACTTGGTAATCCTTTGCTTTTGGAAAAATTATTTTCCCGGTTTTCAAATCTTAAGGTCTGGATCATGCATAGTGGCGACCAGTATTATAAAGAGACGATTGGCATCATGAAACAACACCCACAAGTCTATGCAGACATTTCAGTTATTTCCAATCCAGATATTGTACCTGCAACGCGGTTTGCCAATATGATAAAAATATTTGTAGAGGCTGGGCTTGAAGATCGCCTGATGTTTGGAACAGACAATGGGAACATTGATAAGGTGATTGCTGCAGTTGAAGGGCTTGATTTTTTGTCAAGAAACCAAAAAAATAAAATTTTTTACCAAAATGCTGAACGCTTCTTCTCAACAAAGAAAAGTACGAACTAACCTACCCCAAGTTAGATTTTAAGTTTAGATAGAATTCAAGAATTGTAAATCGCATCAACAGTAGCTAATTCGGCCAATTAAAATTTCTTCCTTTCTTTGCACATGTCTTCATCACACAAGATCATCATCATCACCGCTCCTTCCGGCGCCGGTAAAACTTCTATTACCAAACATTTGCTGAAAACTTTTCCGGATAAACTGTCTTTTTCAATTTCGGCAGCTACCCGGCAAAAAAGAGATCATGAAAAAGATGGCGTTGATTATTATTTTATGAGTGTGGATGATTTCAAAGAAAAAATTCAAAATAATGCATTTGTAGAATGGGAAATGGTATATGAGGGAAAATATTATGGGACATTGGCATCGGAGATCCACCGCATCTGGGAAGAAGAAAAAGTTCCCTTGCTTGATATAGATGTGCAGGGTGCTGTGCATGTACAACAGGAACACCGGGAGCAAACACTTTCGATCTTTATTGAGCCTCCATCGGTGGATGAGCTGAAAAGAAGACTCAGCGGCCGCGGTACAGAAACCCCTGAAAGCCTTGCCACCCGTTTAAATAAAGCTACTTATGAACTTTCCTTTAAAGATCATTTTGATAAAGTGATCGTAAACAGTGATCTTGAAAAAGCCTGTAAAGAAGCTGCAGACATAATTTCAGATTTCATTGCTTCCTGACGTTTGCTTCTGCATTTTATGTACTTATTACTTAGTACATATATACTATAACATCTGTTTGCTTTTTCTATCTTTACCGCCCGATGTTTGAGATACGTATTATTATATGGTTTGTTCTTACTATCCTGCTGATGGGTTTTTTTGCAGGAATTGAAATGGCATTTTACAGTGCCAACCGCATGAGCATTGAACTAAAAAAGAAACAAGGGAGAGCCAGCGGGCAAATATTAGATCAGTTCATTGATCACCCCGTTTACTTTCTCGGCACTACGCTGATCGGCTTCAATGTTTTTCTTGTATTCTTCGGATTACAAATAAGCAAGGTGATGGAGCCATTGTGGATCAGGTTTGACGTGGGTTCTGATTCGATTCGCATATTAATAGAAATACTTTTATCCACTTTGCTTGTCCTTGTATTTGCAGAATTTCTTCCCCGTGCTATTTTTCGTGCAAGGGCTAACGTATTGCTAAGCCGCCTGGCGCAGCTGATCGATATTTTTTACCAGATGTTTTACCCGATCGCAGCTGGTTGCATTGCTTTGGCCAATTGGTTGCTTAAGTATGTTTTCAATGTAAAAATTGATAAAAAGAAAGAGGTGTTTGGTAAAACGGATCTTGAACATCTTTTTCGCCAGGCAAAAGAAGCAGAAGATGAAAAACAACCTTTAAACACAGAGTTTTTTGAAAATGCTCTTGAATTACCAAAGATCAGGATACGCCAAAGTCTTGTTCCCCGTAAAGAAATTGTCGGTATCGATATAAAAGAATCGATTGATGCCATTCGCCGCATATTTATTGAAACTAAATTATCAAGGATAGTTGTTTTTGAAGGAAACATTGATCATATCATCGGTTATGTTCATCAACTCGATATGTTCAAACGACCGGAAAGTATTCAATCGGTGCTGTTACCCATTCCAGCTGTCCCGGAAAGTATGAGTGCCACTGACCTTATCAATAAATTTACCCGCGAACGAAAAAGTATTGCATGGGTAGTAGATGAATTTGGCGGCACCGCCGGCATCATTACCATGGAAGATGTGCTGGAGGAGATCTTTGGAGAGATACTGGATGAATATGACGTAGAAGAGTTTGTTGAAAAGCAAATAGCGGAGCATGAATATATTTTTTCAGGTCGGCTGGAACTTGATTATATCAATGAAAAATATGGTTTTGATTTTCCGGTAGATGAAACAGAAACCCTGTCTGGGTTTATTATTAACTACCACGAAACCATCCCCAAGCAAAAAGAAAGGATCATCATTGCCGACTACGAGTTTGACATTATGAACGTAAGTGACACCCGTATTGAAATGGTGAAAGTCAAAAAGCTGAAATAAAAGGCCCGCCTGCCTGCTTATAACGGGCTTAACCCGTTTATCAATTTATTTTTCTTCGATTCCATCCAGAGATTTATCTTTCGTTTTTCAAAAAATTAATAATAATATGATACAAGCAAGAAAGTCGCTGCTTTTGCTGGCAGTTGGTACGTTTGCGGGCCTTTGCAGTTTTTCGCAAAGCAATCCCCCTGCTAACCCGGCAGCAAAACCAGACACAACAAAAAAGGCTCCTCCACCTCCGGCCAAACCAACCGTGGCTGATAAAGTGAAGACCAGTAAAAAAATGGATGGCCTTTTTACTGTATACCAGGATACGACAACTGGAAGTGTGCAGATGTATGTAAAGAAAAATCAACTTGGTAAGGAATATATTTACCAGAGTTTTTCAATGGGCGGACCTACAAGTTTATTCTTACACCAGAACATGATCCGCACAACATGGATCTTTAAAATCAGAAAGAACTTTGACAAACTTGAGTTTTCACAGGTGAATACTAACTTCTGGTATGACTCTCAAAATGCAATAAGCAAATCAGCCAACGTGGATGTGACGGAAGCCGTATTCTATTCTGCAAAGATCGACGGCGAAGACTCATCTGGTTTTATTGTTGCAGGCGATGCACTTTTCTTGAGCGAAAAGCTTGATCCTGTAAAACCGATCATTCCCCCAGGTCCAGCCGCAGCACAAATATTCAATCTCGGTGGTTTGAATGCTGCAAAGTCTGGTTATAAAACAGTACGTTCTTACCCAAACAATACAGATGTTGTTGTTGAGCTTGCATACGATAACCCCGCACCATTTAACCAGGGCGGAAAAGATATCACTGATGCTCGCTATAACCGCATCCGCTTCCAGCATAGTTTTCTTGAAATGCCAGCTGCTGATAATAATTTTCGTCCACGACTTGATGACCCAAGGGTGGGCTATTTCACCCAGGAAATCGAGAACCTAACCAGCATTAAAGTGGCAGACTATAAAGATGTGATCAATCGCTGGAATTTGGTAAAGAAAGATCCTTCAGCGGCGGTTAGTGAGCCAGTTGAGCCAATCGTATGGTGGGTTGAAAACACAACACCAATTGAATATCGCCAAACAATTGTTGAGGCAGGCGAGAAATGGAATGAAGCTTTTGAAAAAGCAGGTTTCAAAAATGCAGTTATAATGAAGATCATGCCTGATGATGCTACTTGGGATCCAGCTGATATTCGTTATAATGTTATTCGCTGGGTGTCTTCACCCTACCCTCCTTATGGAGCAATCGGGCCCAGTTTTGTAAATCCAAAAACAGGACAGATACTTGGTGCTGATATAACAGTTGAATGGATGAGTGGCAGCTCCAGTCCTATAGCAGAAGAGTTGTACGATGTAAAATCTATCAACACTGACCTTCCTTCTTTGTTGTTAAATCCTAAAAAAGATGATGAATTGAATTTACCTCCATCAATGAGAGCTAAGGCATGTACTCTTGGACAAGAATTGAAAGCGCAATTCACTTCAGGGCTTACAACATTAGAAGCAACAGATGCGCCTGATGCTGAAATTAAAACATTGCACAAAGAATTTTTATACTATCTCATCATGCATGAAATGGGGCATACAATGGGATTGAATCATAACATGAAGTCAAGCCAAATGCTAAGCCCGGCAGAAGTAAATAACAAAGAGCTAACTCATAAAGTGGGCTTAACTGGTTCAGTGATGGATTACCCTGCGGTGAATGTGTCAACAGATCGCAGCAAGCAGGGAGATTATTATACAACAAAAGCAGGTCCTTATGATGTGTGGGCAATTGAATTTGGTTATACTCCATTTAGTCCTGCGGATGAAGCGGCTGGTTTGAAAAAGATACTTAGTCGCAGTACTGAACCGGGAAATATTTTTGGAAATGATGCTGATGATATGCGCAGCGCCGGTGGCGGTGGTATTGACCCAAGAGTAATGATCGGCGATATGAGTAGTGATATGGTGACTTATGCAGAAGACAGATTTACCCTAGTGAATTCATTAATGGGTAAGCTGAAAGAAAAATACAGTAAACCCGGCAAGTCGTATGCTGAGCTTAGAGCCCGTTACGGAAATCTGGTTGGTCAACGCGGTGGCATGGCGCAATCAGTGAGCCGTTATATCGGTGGTGTTTATGTTGATAGAAGTTTTGTTGGCCAGGAAACAAGCACTAAACCATTTACACCGGTTAGTGAGGCATACCAGAAAAAAGCAATGGCGCTTTTAACAAAATATGTTTTTGCACCTGATGCCTTCAAAGGCGATGCTGCATTATTCCCTTATTTGCAATCACAGCGTCGCGGTTTCAATTTCTTTGGAAATGGTGAAGATCTAAGAGCACAGACCGTTATTCTTAATATGCAGGTTGGCATATTTGCTCATTTGATGAGTCCAAATACATTGACAAGAATTAATAACAGTTCACTGTATGGTAACACATACTCATCTGCAGAAATGATGAATGATCTGACAAATGCTGTATTTGCAGCCGATCTAAAAACAAACGTGAATTTATACAGGCTTAATTTGCAAACAGAATATGTAAAAGGTCTTGCAGCGATCACATCTGCTCCTGTTACCCCTTATGACAATGCATCTAAAGCATCTATATATAATACGCTTAAAAAGATCAAAGGCATGCTGGCTACAGCGGTTTCAACAGATGAGCAAACCAAAGCACACAGAGCAAATCTTGTATTTTTAATAGATAAGGCGATCTCTGTTAAATAACAAAAGGTACCTAAATTAAATAAACTCCGTCTCGCCCAAGGCAAGACGGGGTTTTTCATTTTATGAAAATGGGTTGATAATACCCGGTTTCACCTACTTATATTTGCGATTCTAATTAAATCAGATGGCATTTAAATTATTTGGAAGAAAAAAAGATGACGAAAAAGCAGAAATGTCTTTTATCGATCATCTTGAAGTTCTTCGTGGACATTTATTTCGTTCTGTGCTTGCCATAGCCGCTGGGGCAATTGTTTTCATAGTTTACAATTCATTCTTTGTTCGTGAAGTGCTGATGGGACCCACTCATGCAGACTTTCCAACTTATAAATGGCTTTGCAATATCGGTCATAGTATCGGGCTTGGCGATAAGATGTGTATGAAGGATATCGGGCTCAAAATGCAAAGCACTTCAGTAAGCGGACAATTCAGCATGTATTTTACGTTGATCTTTGTTGGCGGGATCATTTTGGCATTTCCATATATATTCTGGGAGTTCTGGCGTTTTATAAAACCTGCTTTAACAAAAAAAGAATTATCAAAAACAAGAGGTGTTGTTTTTTGGGTCTCTTTTTTATTTTTCCTTGGAATAGGATTCGGCTATTTCATTATTGCGCCATACACTGTAAACTTCTTTGCCAACTTTCAACTGGATGATAATATTGAGAACCGCTGGACAATTACCAGTTATATTGACACCCTTGTTCCATTAATACTTGGAACCGGCCTTGCGTTTCAGTTGCCATTGGTTATGTTCTTTCTTGCAAAAGTTGGTTTAATGAGCCCTGATTTTCTGCGACGAAACCGCAAATATGCCATTGTTATCATTTTAATTTTAGCCGGAATTATTACTCCCCCGGATGTTATTAGCCAGGTTATCTGCACTATTCCGCTAATGTTATTGTATGAAATAAGCATTTTGCTAACAGCGAGAGTGCAAAAAGAAAAAGCTTTAGAAGAAAAAGAAGAATGGAGCTAAAAAAGTTCTGATTTCCGAATCCAGAGTACATTAACTTTGTGATGCAATTTCGGATCTCCTTACTTTTAAAATTGCATTTATGTCTTCATCATTTGATCTGAGTAAACCGGTTGCCATTGGCAGTGATCATGCAGGATATGATTTTAAAGAAGAGTTGATCTCCTTTCTGGAAGCCAAAGATCTTACTTACCATGATTTTGGCACTCATTCTAAAGATTCGGTTGATTATCCTGATTTTGCCCATCCCGTAGCTAATGCGGTTGAAAGAGGAGAAGCATCCTTTGGAATACTTCTTTGTGGCAGCGCTAATGGTGTTGCTATTACAGCAAATAAACATAAAGGAATTCGTGCTGCTATTTGCTGGGGCGAAGAGCTGGCTAAGCTGTCAAGAGAGCATAATAATGCAAACATACTTTGTATCCCTGCACGATTTGTACGTGAAGGCGATGCAGAAAAAATGGTGCAATTATTTATAAACACCCCGTTTGAAGGCGGTCGTCATCAGCGCAGGGTAGAAAAAATTGCTGAAGGTTGCTGACCCGGGAGCTTTCGGATACCTTTCATCCATTTAAGGTTTCTTTAAAAACTATGAGGCTTATATTTGAGCCCCTTAAAATACTTTTTTATATAAATTGAGTTGCTGGCTCAAATAAAAAATTTAAAAAATCACATGAAAAAAACTACGCTACTATTGGTTGCTTTGCTTCCGTTGCTTGCAGTTATTGCGCAAAAGAAAAATAAAACTATGGAAAAGATCGGCAATACTATTACTGCAGCTGATCTGAAAAAACATCTTTACATCGTTGCCTCCGGTGATATGGAAGGAAGAGATACTCCATCACCAGGTTTAGAAAAAGCAGGTAATTATATTGAACAACATTTTAAAACGATCGGTTTAAAACCAGGAAATGGCGATAGCTATCGTATGAATTATCCTCTTTATAAAGATTCTGTAGTTTCTTCATCATTCAGTGTAAATGGAAAATCATTTGAACTGACTAAAGACTATATAAACAATAATTCTAATTATTCAGCTGAACTTCCCTTTTCAGAAGTTGTATTTGCTGGTTATGGAATTGTAGATGATAAAATGGACAGCTATAAAGATCTTGATGTTCGTGGCAAAGCTGTTTTAATTATAGAAGGCACACCAGCTGATTATAAATCTGCACAAACGGGAGCCATGAATCCGGGCCAAACATTTGGAAAATTACAAAGTGCATCAAAGAAAGGAGCAGTGGCTGTATTGTTTGTTTCAAAATCAGTTAGCAGACCTGCAAATAATCGTGGAGCTGGTTGGAGTCTTAATGGTTATAAGTCTAATTTCAATCCCATGTTATTTTATATTTCTGAAAAGGTAGCAACAGAAATCATGGGAGAGGATGGAAAAGGAATTTTTGATAAAATGACCGCTAATTCATTACCAGTAAAAACCTATAAGGCAGACATTGATCTTGCTTTTCAAAAAGCAAAAATAAAAACACAAGTAAGTAACATAATAGGATTACTTGAAGGAACAGATAAAAAAGATGAGTATGTTCTTATCACAGCACATTACGATCATGTGGGTAAAAGAGATACTGTTGTTTATTATGGTGCCGATGATGATGGAAGCGGCACCGTAAGTGTGTTGGAACTGGCAGAAGCATTTGCAAAAGCGAAAGCAGAGGGTAATGGTCCACGCCGCAGTATCGTATTTATGACTGTGAGCGGTGAAGAACATGGATTATGGGGCTCTGCTTATTATGCAGATCATCCTGTTTATCCCCTGGCAAAGACAACAGTTGACCTGAACATTGATATGATCGGCCGCACAGGGAATGATTACATGAAGGATAAAGACTCTGCAAATTATGTATATGTAATCGGTGATAATAAGCTCAGTTCAGATCTTACCCCTATTACAGAAGCTGTAAATGGCACATACACGAAACTTAAACTTGACAGAAAATATAATGATCCAAAAGACCCGAATCGTTTCTACTATCGTAGCGATCATTACAATTTTGCCGAAAAAGGGGTGCCTATCATTTTTTATTTCAATGGTGTTCATCCGGATTATCACAGGCCTACGGATACTCCCGATAAGATAAATTACACCTTAATGGAAAAAAGGGCAAAACTGGTGTTTTATACAGCTTTAGAGATGGCAAATAGAGAGGAGATGCTGAAAAGAGATATATCGCTGGAATCACAGAGGGCTTTTTAAGATTTGGGTTGAATTATTAAAAAAAGAGAAAAATATTTATTTATTTCGCTTTTATAAAATTTGCAGCCCTATAATGAAGCAAACTGAACAAAATCCAACTCTTTTTCAAATAGCCGACAATCATGTTGACTATTCTGAGATGTACCGCACACAGGAGACAATACAACTTAATAAGCGGCTCCGTAAAACCCGTAACATTTTATTGATCTGTGCTTTGGCTTTTGTGGCAGGCGCAGGTGTTTTTTGGCTAATACCTGAAACCTCGTTTACTACAAAAGATCTCTTTGTATATCTTGGACTTGCTGCCGGAATGATCCTTTTATCAACGTATAGCAATAAACAACCATTTTTCACGATAGTTGCTGCTCTTGTTATTTGTGTTGGTTTTTGGGGAATTGAAATATTTCTGAATAATATCGATGAGCTTGTCGTTGTAACCTCGATCCATAAACTTTTCATTGTTTCAATACTTGTTTGGTGTTTTCATTCTTCAAGAGAAGCTGAATTAATAAGAAAAGAACTTCATTTCTCCTGATTTTTTTCCTTTAAAATATTATGATCTCGCCTAAAGGCGAGATTTTTTTTGCCTTCATGTGTCGGCAACCTAAGCATTAAACCTTTAAGCAACTGTCCGGTCTAAATTATTCGTTACCCTTTGACAATAAAAACCGTCGTAAAAGATCATCGTGATCCAAGACGCTAATCCTTACCTTCATCATAAATGAAAACCCCGAATAATCCGGGGTTTTTTTTATTGCTCAATAGAATTGTAGTTGTACAATAGTGCGACGCAAGGAATGATGATAAGAATTACAAAAGTTAGTTACATAAAGATTGTAATCATCAATTTTTACTACCATCCCAGCAAGTAAGCAAATATCAAAGGCACTACGATCGTTGCATCACTTTCAACAATGAATTTTGGAGTATCAATTCCTAACTTACCCCAGGTGATTTTTTCATTTGGTACGGCACCTGAATAAGAACCGAATGAAGTTGTAGAATCACTTACCTGACAGAAATAACTCCAGAAAGGTACATCGTGCCATTCAAGATCCTGGTACATCATGGGCACAACACAAATTGGAAAATCGCCGGCAATACCGCCACCTATTTGAAAGAATCCAACGCCTTTGCCTGCACTGTTAGGCCTGTACCAATCTGCCAACCATACCATGTATTCGATCCCGCTTTTCATGGTCGTTGCTTTCATCTGGTTCTTTATAATATATGAAGCAAAAATATTTCCCATCGTACTGTCTTCCCATCCGCCCACAACGATCGGAAGGTTTTTTTCTGCTGCCGCCATCATCCAGCTATCTTTTGTATCGATCTCATAATGTTCTTTCAATACGCCACTAAGCAACATTTTATACATGAACTCATGCGGAAAATATCTTTCGCCTTTATCATCAGCGTCTTTCCATAATTTATGTATATGTTTCTGTATACGGCGAAATGCTTCTTCTTCTGGAATGCAAGTATCAGTAACACGGTTATAATGATTTTCTAAAAGATCCCACTCATCCTGCGGCGTTAAGTCACGATAATTAGGAACTCTTTTATAATGACTGTGTGCTACAAGATTCATGATGTCTTCTTCCAGGTTGGCGCCAGTGCAGGAAATGATATGCACTTTATCCTGCCTGATCATTTCTGCTAACGAAATACCAAGCTCTGCGGTGCTCATGGCGCCGGCAAGTGTTACCATCATTTTACCACCTTCTAATAAATGTTGCTCATATCCTTTAGCGGCATCTACTAATGCGGCTGCATTAAAATGACGATAATGATGCTGGATGAATTGTGAAACAGGTCCTTTACTCATTTTGAATAAAATTTAGAGCCGCCTTCAGATCACAATAAGGTGAGACAATGCGGAAAGGGTGCAAAAATAAATTTTTTAGAAATATAGATTAAAAATAAAAACCCCGACCAGGAGTCGGGGGCACACCACATGCTCTCGAAAGAACTGTATTTACCTGATTTTTTTCAATACGCTTATATTGCCTGATGGACTTGCTTTTAATAAAAATTTTTTGTTTTTTTTGTTTGCCCTTATTTGGTAATATGTTTCATCATTACGACTTATCTCTGTTATACCGGGGAACTCTGCGCCTGCGTACTCTTTTTCCAGGGTTCTGATAACTGAGATCGGTAATTGGCTATAAAGAATGATTCTTGCTGTGGTCAGTAACTCTGCATCTGAATTATACCAGGCGGAAACTCCCTGGTCATTTAATAAAAAAATTACCTGTGTTAAATTCCCTTTCACTTCCCATTTTGCATTTTTAGCAAAAGAAAATTCTTTTTGAAATGCAGATAAAATTTTTGGATGAACATCGGTTCTTTCGCTTGCCATCACCGCTGTGGTGCCAATTATTAAAAATGCAAGCAGTGACAGAAATGTCTTTTTCATGATCAAAGGTTTAATGGTCTATGGTTTTTTCTAAATTCTTAAAGAGGATAAGTAAGGTGAGTGACGTACAACGAATATACCTGAACAAATAATCCAAATCAATTGAATTGTGTTCAAGGGACTTCTTTGGAGATTAATGGAGGCATCTGTTAAAATGATTAACGTCTCCGGTTATTTATAATGAAAAACAATTATACAATGCAACACTCATGATCACTTAAAATAAGAAGTCCCTCCTTATAGGCGGGACTCTTAATTTACCACACACCAAAACTAACTTGCTCGTCAGATCTTTTTGTTCTTACTATATGTACTCCAGCTTCCACTATTACTTGAACGCATCACCAATTTTGAATCTGCCGTTTCAAGAGTTACATAATAATGAAGGCCTTCGCTATTGCTTACTTCAAAGAGATCGCTGATCCAGTATTTGCTATAATTGTTTTTTATGTCAGTGAAAAGATTGATAGGTAACTGAATTGAACTGATATATCTTGAAATGCTCAACAATTCTCCCTCTACATTATAAAAGGCAAATATTCTTTGCTCATTCATTGTAAAAGCGGCTCTGAAATAGTTGTTGCCTGTTTCCCATTCTACATTTTGCGCAGTTGTAAACTCGGTTTTAAATGATGCCAGCACTTTCTGTGAAACTCTTTCACTCGGGTATGCACTGCACACTCCCATTGTTGCTACAAGACCCAGCACTAATAATATCTTTTTCATATCTCAAAAGTTTAATTGGTTTTAGATGAATTTTTATTTATTATTTCTTTTATATCAGTTTGACGACCCAAAGGTATATTTCGTTACACCCGGTGACAAGCCAATTGTGATTGATGGGCATGATTGTTAATGCAAGTGAAAGAATAAGAATGAATGTGAACATGTATCCGTTATTAATACCGCCAAACTATTTTAAACCCCATTCATCCTGTATGCAAGTATTGCCGTGAAATGTGAAAGTTTTTATAACAAATGAACAAAGCGCTGCTGAATCTGGTTAAACGTGTAACAACTGTCTTTTTCTTTCGTATTATCTTTAGCCTATGAACTATTTGGCCCATGCATACCTGTCTTTTAATAAGCCGGGCATATTAGTGGGCAACATGATCAGCGATTTTGTAAAAGGAAAAAGAAAGTATGATTATCCCGAACAAATACAACAAGGAATTGCTGTACACCGGGAGATCGATCGGTTTACAGATGCTCATCCTATAACAAAAGAAGCAAAAGAGATCTTTCGGCCCGCATACAGGCTATATGCTGGCCCATTGATGGATGTGATATATGATCATTTTCTTGCCATTGATGAAAACGAGTTTGCAGTTGAAAGCTTAAAAACATTTACAATTAATACGTACACTTTGCTTGACCAGTTCACCGATCAGTTTCCTGAAAAATTCAACAAGATGTACCCCTATATGAAAGCACAAAACTGGTTGTATAATTACAGGTACCGGGAGGGAATAGAAAAAAGTCTTGGAGGGTTGGTGCGCAGGGCAAAATATCTTGAAGAAAGTGATACTGCTTATATGCTGTTCAATGAGCATTATGATCAGCTAAAGAATTTCTACCAGTCATTTTTCCCTGAACTTAAAATAATGACTGTGAATTTTATGAAACAATTTGACCATTAGCGAACGATTCGGCTCATAAATTCGTCATAGACTATGAAACTGTTATTTTTGTCATTTTAAACATTCATTATGCGCAAAACCTCCATTCTCGTTTGTTTGCTTATTTCTTTCTTCTTTTCTTTTTCCCAAACAACCAGGCCGCCTGAAGTTGATAAGTCACCGATGGATGTAAGTTATTATCCTAACAATTATCCGATCCTTAAAATTCAAAATAAAGCAACTGAGCCTCTTGTTGTCAGGATACTTTATAGTCGTCCGCAGAAACAAGGCAGAAAAGTTTTTGGTGAGTTAGTGGAGTTTGGAAAAGTATGGAGGCTTGGCGCCAATGAAGCCACTGAAATAGAATTTTATAAAGATGTAAAGATCGGCGGGAAAAAAGTTCCCAAAGGCCGTTATACTCTTTATGGCATCGTAAGTGAAAACGTATGGACGATGATAATTAACAAGGATACCGATACATGGGGTGCTTTTAAATACGATTCAAAAAAAGATGTGCTTAGAACAGACGTGCCAGCACAAAAAACAGATGAGGTTGTTGAAAGCATGTCAATGTTCTTTGAAAAAACCGCCAATGGAATTTCGCTGATCATTGCATGGGAACAACTGAAAGTTGCTCTGCCAATCACTTTATAAAAGAGCTATGAAAAAAATTTTATTAGCTGCGTTGTTACCGGTTTTATTTTTTAGTTGCACTGAACCTGAAAATAAAACTGCAGGTAATGATACTCCGGCAAAAGCGGATGCCACAGTAAAAGTGCTTCCACCAGTCAGCAATTATACCAATCCCGATCGTTCGCCAATGGATATAGTGTATTTCCCTACTGATTATCCATTATTAAAAATGACAGGCAAAACGACCACACCACCATTAATGAGAGTTATTTACAGTCGTCCGCAAAAACAAGGACGGCAGATTTTTGGTGGACTTGTACAGTATAATATGCCGTGGCGACTGGGCGCCAATGAATCTACAGAAATAGAACTCTTTTCAGCTGCAACAGTTGCCGGTAAACCTGTTAAGCCCGGTCGTTACATTTTGTATTGCATTCCGCAGGAAACAAAATGGACATTTGTTCTCAATTCAAATTTATATAGTTGGGGCCTTGAACAAAACAGGCAAAAAGATCTTATGCAGTTTGAAGTACCGGTTGAAAAAACAAATCTCGCTATAGAATACTTTACGATTGCATGCGAAAAAAAATCAGAGAAAAGCACTGCATTGGTCTTTCTTTGGGATGATGTAAAAGCAAAACTGCCGGTAAGTTTTTAGGATTTTTTATTCCCAGTTTTTGATTCTTAATTAAGCTTCTGTTGCGTCGCACTCTTGTACGCTTTGTTCGCTATTCAGCTATTTATTTACTTACTTTACATATATGTGCGGAATAGCAGGCATTATATCCACTAATAGTTCACTTATCACAGCAGACCGTGTAAAAAAAATGACGGATGCACTGGCTCACCGTGGACCAGATGCTGAAGGACATTGGATAAATTCAACAACTGCATTGGGAAATCGCAGGCTTGCCATCATTGATCTTAGCAATGCCGCCAACCAACCAATGCATTATCTCCAACGCTACACTATTATTCACAATGGTGAGATCTACAATTACATTGAACTAAAAGAAGAGCTGCAAAAAAAGGGTTACTCTTTTATTTCAAGATCGGATACTGAAGTGATCGTTGCTGCTTATGATCTCTGGAAAGAAGAATGTGTCGATCATTTTGACGGCATGTTTGCTTTTGCTATTTGGGATGAAAAAGAAAAAGAGCTTTTTGCAGCAAGAGACAGGTTTGGCGAGAAACCATTTTTTTACTTTTTAGATAATGAACAATTTGTTTTTGCATCGGAAATGAAAGCGTTGTGGGCAGCTGGTATTGAAAGAAAAGTGAACTTGAAATTGCTTTTTAATTATTTAACGATCGGTTATGTAGATAACCCAAATATTCCGGAAGAAACTTTTTTCGAAAATATTTTTAAGCTGTCTCCTGCCTCAGTTTTAAAATATTCAATACTAAATAATCAAATTTCAATAAACAATTACTGGGATATTGAAGTAGAAAATGAAAATAAAAAGATCTCCGATGCCGAGGCGATAGAACAATTTGGTTTTCTTTTCCAGCGATCTGTTCAACGAAGATTAAGAAGTGATGTGACTGTTGGTACAAGTTTAAGCGGGGGATTGGATAGTTCATCCATAATTGCAACACTTCATTCACTTACATCTCAAAATTCCCCACTGGCTGCTTTCACTTCCGTCTTTCCCGGTTTTGAAAAAGACGAATCAGTATTTGCAAAACTTGTAGCTGATAAATTCCAGTTACAGCATTTCACCACTACACCAGATGCAGCTACATTACATACGGATCTCGAAAAACTTTTTTATTACCAGGAAGAGCCCTTTAGCTCCAGCAGTATATATGCCCAGTATAAAGTGTATGAATCAGCAAAACAAAACGGAATAAAAGTTTTGCTCGATGGACAAGGCGCTGATGAAACATTAGCCGGCTATCATAAATACTATAAATGGTATTGGCAGGAGCTTTTCAGAAAAAGAAAACTTATATCAAGTAATGAACTGAATGCAGCGAAAGAATTAGGCATCACTGAAAAATTTGGATGGAGGAACAGGATCGCCGCTTTATTTCCCGAGTTTGCTACTCTTGTTTTAGAAAGACGCTTTTTATTGAATGCATTAAGACATGAAGACCTCACAAAAGATTTTACCCAATTACAAAGTAAAGAAGCCTATTATATTACACCAGAGATATTCAGTCTTAACGGGGTCTTATATTTTAATACATGCATGCACGGATTAGAAGAATTGCTTCGCTATGCCGACAGAAATTCAATGGCGCATGGACGTGAAGTTCGTTTGCCTTTCCTGGACCATGAGTTAGTTGAATTTATTTTTTCATTGCCTGCAAACTTTAAGATCAGGAATGGCTGGACAAAATGGTTGCTGCGTGAAACAATGAAAAACAAATTGCCAAATGAAATTGTTTGGCGAAAAGATAAAACTGGTTTTGAACCACCGCAGAAACAATGGATACAAAACGAAAAGACAAAAGAATTGATCAGGGACGCTAAAAGGATACTTGTTGATGAAAAGATCCTTAAACCCGAAGTAATAGATAAAAAGATCGAAGCAAAACCGGCACATGAAGCGGACAATTATGACTGGCGTTATCTCACTTCTTCCTTCCTATTTAAATAAATAAGCCATCTCGCAAAAAACGAAACGGCTTATTTATATTAATCTTATTGACTAGTGCTTACGAACTTTCAGAGCTAAGCTTTCCTATATTTTTGTTCCAGTTCAAGACTTCCCCAATTATCTGCTTTGATGATATACCAGTTTTTTTCATCCTGCAATGTTATGTGATAGGATACCTGGTCTTCTGAAGATAATTCTGTTATACCATAAATAGATTTACCAGCATACCTCTTTTGTATTTTTGTCAAAATATTGATCGGAAGATTTTCTTGTGAATAATAACGGGTTGTTCTAACCAGGTTTCCATCCTGATCATAAACTGCTCTTGAAATAATTTCGGATTGCTTAAAACTTGCTTCATAATAATTTTTCACTTCATGCCATACAACATCAGTGGCCTTCATAAAAGTTTCACTAAATGCTTTTAATACTTTTTCAGTTACCTCAGGAGGGCTGGACGCCTTTGCGCAAAATGCAGCAAACAGGCAGGTTAAGATTATTAACTTTTTCATGGTTTATACTTTTTTGATTAAGAAATTCTGACTAAGTACAAGTTATACTAGCTAAGAACATAAGACAAGCAGTTTGTCTGCCATCGGCAATGACAGGTTATTTTGTAAGAGGCTGTAAAAGAATCCCAATACTTCTAAAGCATTAAAAACTTGTGTTCAAAAATATTTTCAATAGCCTGAAGCATGATTTGCCCTTGTCTAATTCATCCGTTAAGCCTTTGTTAAGTGAAATTTTATCGATGATGAATGGTAAACAACGATTTGCCTTATATTCCACATCTTTGCATTCATTCAAAATTTAAACATGAAAGAAGCAACAAAATATATTCATGCCGGTACTGAACCCGATCCATCTACTGGTGCGATAATGACTCCTATCTATCAAACAAGTACTTATGTACAGGAAGCTCCCGGTAAAAACAAAGGTTATGAATATGCCCGTAGCCAAAACCCAACTCGAACAGCGTTGGAAAAAGCATTTGCCGAAATTGAGAATGCAAAATATGGGTTGGCCTTTAGCAGTGGCGTAGCCGCAACAGATGCAGTAATAAAATTATTAGAGCCTGGTGATGAGGTTATCTGCGGCAATGATATGTATGGAGGAACATATCGCTTGTTTGCAAAAGTGTTTGAAAAATTCGGTATTAAGTTTATTTATGTTGATACTACAAACACTTCTAACATTTCTGCATCCATAACAGGTAAAACAAAACTTGTTTGGCTGGAGACGCCTACAAATCCATTAATGAACATTGCTGATATTGCTGCAGTAGCTGCTCTTACAAAACCCAAAAATATTTTACTGGCAGTTGATAACACTTTTGCATCGCCCTATTTACAAAATCCTATTGATCTCGGTGCAGATATTGTAATGCATTCTGTAACCAAATATCTTGGCGGACATAGTGACGTAATACAAGGCTCGCTGATGATGGATAGTCTTGAACTGAGAGATAAATTATATTTTATTCAAAAAAGTTGCGGCGCCGTGCCCGGGCCAATGGATTGCTTTCTTGTATTGCGTGGAATAAAAACATTGCATGTAAGAATGAAAGCTCATTGCGAGAATGGGGCAAAAATTGCACACTGGTTAAAAAAGCATCCTAAAATCGGAAAAGTATATTGGCCGGGTTTTGAAGATCATCCCGGTTATGAAGTTGCAAAAAAACAAATGCGTGATTTTGGTGGGATGCTCAGCTTTGTTTTAAAAAATGATAGTGTTGAAGAAGCAATGAAAGTACTGTCATCTACAAAGCTTTTTTCATTGGCAGAAAGTTTAGGTGGCGTGGAAAGTCTTATCAATCATCCTGCTTCGATGACCCATGCTTCAATACCCAAAGAAGAAAGAATAAAAAATGGATTAACTGATTCATTGATCCGCTTAAGTGTCGGCATTGAAGATGCTGATGACCTGATCGATGACCTTGCAAAAGCAATTGGCTAATTTATTTTGGTATGGTGCTTGCAAAGTTTTAGTATAAAACTTTAAAACTATGGGTGGTTCAATTTTGTACGTAGTCGCTGTGATACTTATCATAGGTTGGCTACTTGGATTTTTCGTTTTTCACGCTGGCTCTATCATTCACATATTATTGGTAATAGCCGTAATTGCGATACTATTACGTCTTATCCGTGGCCAGAATCCTGTCTAAAATTATAGCGCCGGCATTATAGTAAGTTTTTAAAGTCATCTTTCTTAGAATTGGCTGATTAAATTTGCATGATGCCGGTGCACCTAAAACAATTTTTAGATAGTAAAGTAAAAGAATACAACAAGCCGGTATTTATTAAAGATGATCCAATTTCTATCCCTCACCTCTTTACAAAAAAACAGGATATAGAGATCGCTGGCTTCTTTGCGGCTGTATTTGCTTGGGGAAACAGGACAACGATCATCGCAAAAAGTAAAGAGTTAATGCAGCGAATGGATAATTCGCCTTATGCATTCACAAAAGTTCATTCAGCAAAAGATCTTAAAAGGCTCAAAGGTTTTAAACACCGCACTTTTCACGAAGATGATCTTTATTACTTTGTTGAATTTCTCCATCAACACTACTTAAAACATAATTCTTTGGAATTTGCTTTTTTTCCGATTCCCGGTCTTGATACTGAACATGGTTTGACTCACTTTAAAAAATATTTTTTTTCATTAGAACATTTAAGGAGAACGGAAAAACATATTTCCTCTCCATTGCAAAAATCAACTTGCAAAAGATTGAACATGTTTTTGAGATGGATGGTAAGAAATGATAACAAGGGAGTGGATTTTGGATTATGGAAAAACATTTCCCCTTCGCAGCTTATTTGTCCAATTGATGTACATGTAGCAAGAGTTTCAAAAAAATTAGGCTTACTAAAAAGAAAACAGGTAGATTGGTTGGCAGCAATAGAGCTTACTGATGCTTTAAAGAAATTAGATAAGAGCGATCCGGTGAAATATGACTTTGCTCTATTTAATCTTGGCGTGAAAGAAAAATTTTAGAAATTAAATAATCTTTCCCTGCCTCCTACCTTTTTCTTCATCCCTGCTGGCCTTACGTTATAAGTAAATGTTGCCAGGAAATAACGACCCAGGATATTATTTTCAGTTGTTGTAATTGTATTCCGGTTTGCACTTACCCAAATATTCTGATTACGATCGAGAATATCATTTACTGAAAGTTTTAAAACTGCTGCTTCATTTTTAAGCATTGTTATATTCAAAGCCCCATTCCAGCGAATAGTTTCTTTTGGATAGCCCTTTGGTATGCTCCCATTATAGGCATAAGAAAATTGTGTTTCCCAAATAAGATGTTTCGGCCAGCGCAATACAAGTTCATTTCCCCAATCATAATTGCTCACTTTAAGTTCCTGGAAATAAGGGTTGGTATATTTTGTAAAATTTCTTCCAAAACTATAATTCATGTTCCATTCAAATTTATCATTCAGGTTTAAACCAATTCCCATCCACTGGTTATAATTGAAAGTAGTTTGCCTGCTTTCAATACCATTAAAAAACATAAGGCTCCTGGTAACACCCATCCAATTACCTATGTTCCACATAAAAATTTTATTCTGCTTGTTCTTGTATTGCTTATTGATATTCCAGTTCATACTGTAATTCTCAGTTCCATTTACATTCACCGGGTAACTTGTTTGTACTCCCTTATCGTCTACGGAAATGCTTTGCACAATATCATTATTGGTGAAACTGGCGCTAACATAACCGCCAACATTAATATATCTTTTTGCATTGTTATAATAATAGTTAAGATTAATATTATCTCTTTTCGAAGACAACAGGTCAGGATTTCCTTTCATAATAAAATAAGGATTGCTTAGATCAGTAACCGGGTTAAGCGAACTGTACCCTGGAAGAATAATATCCCTGTTATATCCCAGGTTTAATTGCTTATATACAATAGAGAATACAGGTAATACATTAAACTGTTGTTGCTCTATATAGGTGTTTGAAGAGATCATTCGGTTATTTACATGCTGATTCAAAATTCTTACAGATGGCGTGATCGTAAGGTCTTTCCATTTATACTCAAGACCGGCTCCGAGAAAACCACGATTGCTGATCCTTCTGAAATCACTACTTAATGAAGTGTTCAATGTATCATACTTATCATTGCCATTAACACTGTTAAACGTGCCTATCCCGTTATGAAGTTTACCATATTCATAGCGACCGGCAAGCCGTATTGTCAAATTTTTATTGAGAGGTTCGCTGTAATTGAACATAAACATCACATCCGTTCTTGGAATTCTTTCCATTCTTAATTGTGAATAAAGACTATCGTAGGTAAGAGGATAATAATAACTTATGTCCGATTGCGATTCATAGTCGTTAAACCTGTTATTAATATCAAGATTATGATTGATGTTAAATCGTCTACCTTTCTTTTTCTTAGATAAAAGTGTGATAGCAAGATTGTGTCGATAGATACGTGTTTCCGCATCGTTATATTGGTTCACCTCACCATCACTTAATGATCCGATCTTGCTATTATTTCCCCTGATATCGCTAAAGCGATCTTCATCCTGTAACCCGATAAGATAGCTTGCATTGAAAAGAATATTTGTAACAGAATCGGGTTTCAATCTTGCACCTATACCGAAATTATGTGTATGAGTAATGAAATCACCTGTAAGCTTTGTGGTTGTGTTGATGACAGTATCACCATTGTATTGAGCAATATTTGTATGCGTCAGCCGGTCACTATTCACATTTCCATTAAAATACTGGAGATATATCGATTGCTTTTTACTTGGCGCATGATTAATATTAAAACCAATTCCGTTGCTTGTTGAAATGCCGCCAAAACTTTGCGAGCCGCCAAAATTTATTCCGTTGATCGATATGCCACTGCCACCGGCATTATTCCAAACACTGGTGTTATTGCTGGCACTATTGCTTCTTACCCTGTCGAATCCTCCCGATTGCATCAGCTCGGAATAGCTAAATCCTGTGCGGTTTAGATTATTCATATAACCAAGCACACTTACCTGTAATGTATCACGATAAACATTGGCAATACCACCTGCTTCGTAAAGCTTATCAGTTCCACCACCTGCATACATTTTTCCAAACCATCCCTTCTTCACACCTTTCTTCAAAGTAATATTGACAACCTTACCAACATTATTAAGATTATCATCTCCGTTTCGCATTGCCTCCTCTTTGTCATCCGTCACCTGTACTTTGTCGATCACATTTGCAGGTAAATTTCTTGTCGCCATCTTTGGATCATCGCCAAAAAAAGTTTTGCCATCAACCAAGATCCTATTCACTGGTTTCCCATTTACAGTAATATTTCCATCCCTGTCCACCATTACACCTGGCAATTTTTTCAGGAGATCTTCTACCAATGCATTGGGTAATGTTTTAAAAGCTGAAGCATTGAATTCAATCGTATCTTTTTTCATGATCACGGGTGGCCGCTCTGAGTAAACTAATATTTCATCTAAGGTCTTTGCGTCAGTAGTAAGGTGGATGGAGCCAATATCTAAAATTGTTTGAGAAGCCGTAATTGTAAATTCTTTTCTGAAAATGCTATAACCAGAAAAGGAGATCACTACTCTGCAATTTATATCCAGCGGAATTCCGGGAACTTTAAAATCACCTTCAGGCGTGCTGAGACGATAAGTGATGATCGCAGTATCTGCTGCTTTAAAAACTGTAACGGTAGCAAACCCAAGCGGCTTGGCTGTAGCAGAGTCAATGATTTTTCCTTTCAATGTTCCTTGCGACCATGATATGATGCAAAAAAATAAAAAGGATGCTGTAAAGAGTAGGGTTTTCTTCATGTTGTTGGTTATGGCTATACAAAAAACGAATTTATACGATATAATTCGTATTAGACGAGTCGATGCTCTGTTTAAATCCATTTTTGGATAAATGGTCGATAATAATGATGAACTCCTCATTAAGCTTACTGCTGTAGTTGAGTATTTTTGATGTATGAAAAATGAACAGGTGTTAGAAGAAGTTTCAAAAGAATTGGAGGTTACTGTTAAGGATCATTCGAATACCAAACAAATATTAATTGAAAAAATAAATGAGTTAATAGACACTGATTTTCAAAAATTAGTTTTGATCCTTTACCGGATGGATGTAAGTGAAACAAAATTGAAACAACTGCTAAATGAAAATGCTGGAATGAATGCGGCCTTAATTATTACGGATTTAATGATTGAAAGACAGGAACAGAAAATAATATCCCGCCAACAATTCAGGAAAAAGGATGAAAATATAAGCGACGATGAAAAGTGGTGAATAGCGAATAGAACCTCGCTCAGGGCAGGCTACTGTAACAATTGGAGAATAGAATTATTGCAGTACAAGAGTGCGACGCAACAGAAACTTAATAGTAGCAATGCAGCTGGCTACATAATTACTTCTTCTCAAACATCAGGTCCTTCACTTTCTCTTTATCTTCTTTTTCATTTTTAAGATCGAACATTGTGCCGAATACATGATCCCAAATGGTGGAACTTACTCCATAACCATTGTGTTCGTTCTTGTAATGATGAAGATGATGGTTTCTCCATAATCCTTTCATCCATTTGAAAGGCGGGTTCCATGCATGAATAGCATAATGCATAGTGCCATACATAAGATAACCTAACAAGAAACCGGGAAAGAACATGAATGTATATTGTCCGAGCAATAAATACATCAGTCCAAAGATTACAGATGCAAGAATAAGGCTTGGTACCGGCGGCATGAACAAACGCTGCTTATCTCTTGGATAATGGTGATGATTGCCATGCAGTGTGTATATAAATTTTTTTGCCCTGCCGCTGTTTGCTACCATGTGAAATAAAAAACGGTGAGCAAGATATTCGAAGAATGACCAAAAAAGCATGCCACCTAAAAAAGTAAGTATGATACGGGTTGTTGAAAAACCAAGGCTATTGCCGCTGTAATACAACATATAGATCATTACCGGTGTATACATACCCCAAATCACCAACGGATGTGTTTTGGTAAGCATTTCCAGGTAAGGGTTTTTGAATAATTGAGCCTGCCCTTTATTATGAATTTTTTCGAATTGCATACACTATTTCTTGAAGGCGCAAAGATAAGAAACGAGAGGGGTGAATGGGCAATGGTGAGTATGTTTTTATGAGGGCCATTTACTGATTTTAATCAATCGTTAGCATTTGGTCAACTGTCTGAAACTGATAGCCTTTTTGCTTTAAATATTTAATTAGTTGAGGCAAACGGGCATAAAATTTATCTGTTCTGCCAGGTCCGGCGCCGATATGCATAAGTAAAATAAAGCCATTCAATCCGGCTGGTTTTGATCTTTCATAATCGATGATGGAATTATAGATCGTTTCGCTGCTACGGTAGTTTTTGTCTTTTAATGTTGTATAGTCTGCATGACTAAGTGTGCCGGGAGTATAATTGATAAGTTGTATACCCGCTTCTTTGCACCATGTTGCAATGCTATCATTATACCATTCATATGGTGGTAAAAAATACCTGATAAAAGCTGGCTTATAACCGGGTTGTTCTGCTTTTTCTGCTAAGTGGCCCAAGGTTTCAGTCAAAGGAAAGAGATCATTTAAAAATTCAAACTTGCTTACAAGCAAACTGTCTCTTTTACTCCAATCACAGTATAATAAATGTTTGTCGGAATGGTTGCCAAGAAAATTTCTATCCTTTGCTAACCTGTTTATTAATTTTTCGTTTGAATAGTTGTTATAAAAATCTCCGGTAAAAAAGAAAGATGCTTTTATCTTTTGTTGTTGCAATGTATTGGCGATGAAATTTCCTCCTTCGGCAAATTCATGTCCGGTAAATACCAATGCAATACTTTTCTTTGTTGAATCACCGCGGATAATTCCGCCATGACTATAAGTGAAGCCTCCTTTTCCGGAGGCAGTTACTTTTTTGTTTTGCTTTGCGCCTCCTTCGCTGCCAATAAATAAATCAATGACGCAGTTCCATCCATTGTCGGTTCATTGGTGCTGTAATCGCCATAGTCATCATGATAAACAGCAAGATTACTTTGAAAAGCCTCATATTCATCAGGCTGATAAAGTGTAATACCAATTAGATTTTTATAAATGCTTGTGTAAACAGGGCCATCAACTAATCCACCATCGATCGGATAATTTTTTAAATGTGTAAATGCAGAATGCGGATCAACAGGAGTATCGCCCCATGATGGCAAACCATAAACCATGCTTGTGCCCCATGGATTGCAGCCAAAAAGCCAATCGAAATTTGCCTGCTCTAATTCATCAAAAGTTTTATCACCGGTTAGTTGTTTGTACCAGTAACATTGAATAGCAAATGAAGTTGTAAGATTGTTACTGCACCAGATAAAAGGAATGGCACGATAGAAGGCATTTTGTTTTGCTTTGTTCCAAACACGAGTTATTCCTTCTTTGTAAAACCCAATTATTATATCTCTTCTTTTATCTTTTAATTGTTTTGCAAGTTCATAATGACCAACATTTATAAAGGGATACCATTGGTAATGCTTTGCGGTATCTGCACCAAGCCAGGGAGTGATCTTTTCTTTTTGAGCATAAAAGAAAGCCGTGTCTATGAACATGTTTCCATCAGGACCATCTTCCATTTGTATTCCAGCCTTTTTAAGTTGCTTATTAAGTGTAGATGATATGGATGCAAAAGCAAGTTCAACATCATCTGTCCAATTATCTTCAGCATATATATATGGCGATCTTACCGAAGCAGTTTGCGTCACTCCATATTTTTTAAAAATAAAATCCAAAGCAGATTGTGAAGATTCCATTAGATCTTGGGCATAGTCAAAATCAATGCTTATAAAAACTTCATTTCCTAAAGAAAAAGTACTTGTAAACTTTCCTGCTGTTGATGAAGTACCGGTTGTATTATTCATAAACTTTCCACGCTGTTGCGGCTCGCCACTTATAAAATAAACCGGTCGTTCTAATCCTTTACCATAATAATTGGTGTCTTCTTTTGGAATACGCATGCCCATGTGATCACGGTCATCGCCCAGTTGGTTGAACATCCAGTCATCTTTTGGATGCATTTTTAATAACCAGTCCAATCCCCATTTTGCTTCATCGAGTACATCGGCCATTCCATTTTTTCCTTCAAGACCATTTGCTAATTTTTCATCAGTGAAAACAGTTGGGAAATCTCTATACGCGGCAAGCAGGTGATAGGTTGCATTTGCAGAAGTTGTGCTGTATTGTAAATAATCACTGGCGTCATGCCAACCACCCGTAACATCAATATGTGTGCTGTCCCTTATTCCTGCTTTTTCTCCATACAATACATAACCATCATGTGTGTGGCAACTGTCTTTTAAAAATGGATTGAAGCCACTGCGTTGCTGGCGCATATAACGTAAACAAAAATCTGCGGCCCCTTTATAAACATCCTCACCAATTTCAAACTCAGATGATTTAACTCCACCCGCCTGTAAATAATAACGACCCGGTTTTTTAAATGCAGTAAAATTTAAACGACATGTTTGTTTGAAGGGACCATAAGCGCCGAATGCTTTTCCGGGTTTTGAAGAATAAACAACTTTCTTTGAAGATGCATCCACCAATTCCCAATTATTAATTATTAAATCCACTTTGGTGCACCATACGGCTACTTTCACGCCACCTGGTTGATAACCGAGTTGATTAATACGGATCCATGAATTTGTTTCTGCCTGTTTTGTTGTGAATGCAAATAATATGATTGCTGCTATGCCGAGCTTTATTCTCATGGGATCAAGTTACGAAAATGCCGAATAGAATTATTATTGTACAAGAGTGCCCTTCGCTTCGCTCTGGGTAAACTGTGCAACAGAAGCTTAATAGAATTCCTT
>Ga0193738_1000067_pt1 | contig 65637 bp, 56 predicted proteins | sample L2a1metaG_FD_144927 | JGI IMG/M metagenome (GOLD analysis project Ga0193738, IMG submission 144927) | Soil microbial communities from a riparian zone of the East river system, Colorado, United States - L2a1 | ecosystem: Environmental > Terrestrial > Soil > Riparian zone | place: USA: East River... | reverse complement strand
GTTGCTTATATTTTAAAATGAGTTTGTAGCCTTTTAAGGTGGCAAGCCCGTATAAAAAATGTTCAATGATCTCCTGCTGAAGTTTCGCAAGATTGAATTTCGAAGGAGGGAATAATTCTGAATTAAACCCTAGCATCAAACTTTCTAACCTGTATCTTGTCATGATCTCAATATCAATTTCAGGCCGGTATAACTCTTCTTTTATTCCTCTTTCAATATTCTTCTTTATCATATCATAGAGGAACTTGTTTTTATGCTCAAGAAATTTTTTAAACCCCCCGGGATGATATTTTTCCAGGTCATGTAACATTGATGGGTTCATATTTCTAAACATGATCTCAACAAATTCCATTACACGAAATATTTCTTCGATTGCGTTTGCTGAAACAGCCGCATCTCTCGTACAACATTCCTGTGAATAATGAATTTCATCTACCGCAACCGCATCCACCAGTTGATCCTTGTCAGTATAATACTGGTAGATCGTCTTTTTTGACATACCAAGTTGCGTAGCGATCTCGTCCATTGTCACAGAGCGGATACCATAACGCCTGAACAATTCATCCGCTTTTTGCCTTATTCTTTCTTGTATTTCCATAATCAGAGCCTCTTTTATCAATTGGGCGACAAAACTAAGGAAACTTTTTACGTTGCCAAAGTTTCCAACTATATATTTTGCCGCCGGTCCATTTTTCTTTGTCATAAATTTGATCTATGGAAAATGATGGAGCGTTTAAAAAAATATTACCGAAAGAGTCTTTTAAATGGAGGAAGATCATCCAATATTTCCTGCAAGGGCTATTGATAATTGCTCCTTTGGCAATAACTATTTATGCTATTTATTGGGTTATTTCCACTGTAGATGGTTGGGTACCAATATTTCGTGAATCAGTAACAGATGCACAAGGAAATGTAGTAGGATATGAAGTAAAAAATTATGGGCTTGGTTTTTTGATAATCCTTGCTGCAATAATAACGATCGGTTATTTGAGTTCATTTTTTATCCAATCAAAGTTGTTTAATCTTTTTGATCATTGGTTGGAAAAAACGCCTGGGATAAAATTTATTTATACAAGTACACGAGACTTTTTTGAAGCATTTGCAGGGGATAAAAAAAGATTTAATAAGGCAGTGCTGGCAAATGTTTTTGCTGAAGATGTTTGGATAATTGGTTTTATGACTGATGAGGAAATGCAGAAATTTGAATTGGGGGCTGATAAGGTATCCGTATATGTTCCGCAGGCATACAATTTCGCTGGCCAACTTTACATTTTACCGAGAGGTAAAGTAAAAATGATCAACAACATCTCTTCCGGCGAAGCAATGAAGTATGCAGTGACGGGCGGTGTTGTTGATCTCACTGATGAGAAAAAAACTGAATTGAAAGAACTGAATTGATCATCTCATATAATCCTCATGAGAAGAATATTATTCTTTATCCTTTTCTCATTTATCTCACTTCATGCTTTTTGCTGGGGCTTTTATGGCCATAAAAAAATAAATCACTTCGCTGTTTTTTTGCTGCCACCGGAAATGATGCAATTGTATAAACCAAGCATTGATTTTATTTCCGAACATGCTGTTGATCCGGATATGCGGCGTTATGCAATAGCCCAGGAAGGACCGAGACATTATATCGATATCGATCACTACGGAAGTTATCCTTATACAGAATTACCCAGAAAATGGAATGATGCCGTTACAAAATTTTCTGAAGACTCTTTAATGCAATATGGCATTGTTCCCTGGTGGGTGCAAACAATGCTTTATAGATTGACTGACGCTTTTAAAGAAAAGCAACAGGCAAAAATTTTAAAACTCTCCGCTGAGATCGGGCATTACATTGCCGATGCACATGTTCCGTTGCATGCAAGCAGCAATCATAATGGACAGTTTACGGATCAAAGAGGTATTCATGGTTTTTGGGAAAGCCGTATACCTGAATTGCTGGCTGCAAAAGAATGGGACTTTTTTATTGGCAAGGCCGATTACATTAAAAACCCGGGGGAGTTTATCTGGCAAAGAGTTTTGGAAAGCGCAAAAGCATCCGATACTGTTTTGCTTTTTGAAAAAGAATTAAGTAAAAGTTTTCCTGCCGATCAGAAATTTTCGTTTGAAGATAGAAATGGTACAATCATTCGTCAATACTCTTCTGCTTTCTCGATCGCATACGATAAAAAATTAAATGGTATGGTCGAAAGAAGAATGCGTCAATCTATTTATGCTATCGCATCTTTCTGGTATACTGCATGGGTAAATGCTGGTCAGCCTGATCTGAAAAAACTTTCAGGCAAAGAACTTTCTGCTGATGATATAAAAGAATTTGAAGAACTGAATAATGCGTGGAAAAAAGGAACGATCAAAGGAAGAGACCACGACTAATATCCGTATTTATACGATTCAAATCAACCTATCAAACTCCTCTTCCTGCCTTCCTTTTTATTATATTTATAGTCTACTTAAACCTGCTTCGTTTTATGAGAAATTCATCATTACTTATCATCGCGGTATTATTTTCATTTATACTTACTGCTCAAACTACTTTAGTCGGTTACAACTCTTCGTGGAAATATCTTGACAATGGAAGTAACCAGGGAACAGCCTGGAGAAATACTTCATTTAATGATGCCAGCTGGACAAACGGTACTGCTGCTTTTGGATATGGCGCCAGCGGCATTACTACAACTGTGAGCTATGGAAGTAATAACAAAAAAAAACATATCACCACTTATTTCCGCAAAACGATCAGCATTGCGGATGCTTCTTTATACAGCAGCTTTACACTTAACCTGAAAAGAGATGACGGTGCAGTAGTATATATTAATGGCACGGAAAGATATCGTAGTAACATGCCAACAGGTACTATTGCTTATAATACTAAAGCTTCATCGGAAGCAACTGATAATGGGACTGCCATACAAACAACTACTCTTAGTGCAGGCAGTTTGGCAACGGGAACAAATGTCATTGCAGTTGAGATACACCAGTTTGCAAATAATGGTGCTGATCTATTTTTTGACCTGCAATTAAATGGCACAAGTGATGTAACTCCTCCCACTGTAAGTAATTATTCACCTGCTGATAATTCAACCAATGTTTCTAATACAGCAAACCTTGTTCTCACTTTTAACGAGAACATTCAAAAAGGAAGTGGTAATATTTTAATAAAAGAAGCTGGTTTAATAACTCAAACAATTGATGTGGCCTCGGCGATAGTTACAGTTTCAGGAAACACCGTTACTATCAATCCTGCTGATCTTAGTTTTGGCGCAGCCGTTAATATTGAAATGAGTGCAGGCTCATTTAAAGATCTTTCTAATAATAACTATGCAGGCATTACTGATGCCACTACATGGAATTTTTCTGTAATCGCTCCTGATCTTACGCCTCCAACCGTTACTACTTATTCGCCAACTGATAATGCGACTCTTGTATCCAACACTGCAAATCTTGTTCTTACTTTTAGTGAAAATATTCAGAAAGGAGTTGGAAACATATTGGTGAAAGAAGGAGGTATTATCACACAAACTATTGATGTAACTTCTGCTGCTGTAACCATAGCCGGAAACACTGCAACCATTAATCCAACAGATCTTAATTATGGTGCTGCTGTAAATATCGAGATAGCAGCAGGTGCACTTAAAGATCTTTCGAATAATAATTATTCAGGTATTGTTGACGGTACAACCTGGAATTTTACTGTACAAAATGCTCCGCCATCAGGTCCGCAAACTTTAGTTGCGTATGGTTCATCATGGAAATATCTTGATAACGGAACCAACCAGGGAACAGCGTGGAGAGGCACAAGTTTCAGCGATGCAACATGGGCATCGGGTAATGCGCAGCTTGGTTATGGTGATGGTGATGAAGCAACAGTAGTTAGTTATGGACCTAATGCTAGTAATAAATATATCACTACCTATTTCCGTAACACAATTTCTGTAACTAATCCTTCTTCATTTACTTCCATTTTAGGAAATGTAAAAAGAGATGATGGCATTGCGATCTATGTAAATGGAACGGAAGTTTACAGAAATAATTTAGCAGCAGGTGCAGTCTACAATACATTGGCGACACTCGCCAATGATGATGGTGCAACTGCACAATCTTTTAGTTTCAGTCCTTCTGCTTTTGTTAGTGGCAACAATGTAATTGCAGTTGAAATTCATCAGAACTCAGTAACAAGTACAGATATCAGTTTCGATCTTCAATTGATCGGCACAGATGTAGCGTCATTGACCCGTGGTCCATATATGAATATGGCATTACAAAACAGTATCGTTATACGCTGGAAAACTGATGTGCCCACAAACAGTAAAGTAGACTATGGTGCTTCTGTCGGTAACCTTACCCAATCATTTACTGACAATACAAATACAACAGAACATATAGTTACTCTTACGGGTCTTGCTTCCAATACGCTTTACTATTACAGCATCGGCTCTACTACCCAAACTTTGCAGGCTGATGCAACTAATTATTTTAAAACAATGCCTCCTGTTGGAAGTACAGAAAAAATAAGAGTATTGGCAATGGGTGATATGGGTGATAACTCGGCAAACCAATTAAGCGTTAGAAATGCTTACCTGAATTTCAATGGGAACAATTATACAAATGCGTGGTTACTATTAGGCGACAATGCTTATGAGAATGGTACAGATCCGGAGTTTCAATCTAACTTCTTTAATATTTACCAGGGTAATTTAACAAAGAACCATGTTTTGTGGCCATCGCCGGGTAATCATGATTATGCAAACAGCTCAGCGAGACAAGCAGATCATAATATTCCTTACTATAACATTTTCTCGTTGCCTTCAAATGGACAAGCTGGCGGCGTTGCTTCTAACACTGAAGCGTTTTATTCTTACAATTATGGCAATATTCATTTTGTTGCATTAGACTCTTATGGATGGGAAACCGGCAATACAAGATTATATGATACACTTGGTCCGCAAATAGTATGGCTGAAACAGGATCTTGCAGCAAACACACAACCATGGACTGTTATTTACTTTCATCACCCCCCGTATACAAAAACTTCTCATAACGGCGATACAGAAACAGAGCTGATAAATATGAGGCAGCGGGTTGTAAGAATTTTTGAACGATACAAAGTTGACCTGGTATTGGCTGGTCACAGTCACGGTTACGAAAGAAGCTTTTTATTAAACGGTCATTATGGTATTGAAAGCACATTTGACCCCGCCACTCATTCATTAAGTACATCGAGCGGAAAATATAATGGAACGGCTAACTCTTGTATCTATGTTAAAAATCCGACGGCTGTTACAAATGGAATTGTATATGTGGTAGCTGGTTCTTCCGGTCAAATAGATGGAACTTCCTCCGGCTATCCGCACAATGCAATGTACTATTCCGATGTAAGCATAGGAGGTGCTTTCTTTTTTGAAATAGAACAAAATCGTCTGGATGCAAAATGGGTTTGTGCAGATGGCGTTATCCGTGATCAGTTCACCATCATGAAGAATGTAAACAAAACTACCAATCTCAATATTCCGCCCGGCACACATATTCAACTTGATGCAAGCTGGCTCGGAAATTATAGTTGGAATACTTCGGAAACAACAAGATCCATTACCGTTTCACCCTCGGCAAATACAACTTACACCGTAACAGACGGAACTACTTGCTTAACTGATGTTTTCAATATTACTGTTTCGGGTGCGGCTCGCAATTCGTTTACTGAGGTAACAATAGAAGCAGCAACAAATGGATCGGTAAAAGTCAGTCCGACCCTTGTGCATAAAGGTCAACAGATCTCTATAACATCCCGGGATGATACTCCAACTGAAATATCTCTTGTTGATATAAATGGAAGAGTGATCAGGAAGTTCAATTCGCGCCAATCACTTCTTATTAAAACCGACGATCTTCAAAACGGGGTGTATTTTCTGCGAATGAAACTAAAAGGAAAGCCTTTAATTCAGAAAATAACAGTATTAGATTAAAGAAATCAAAAATAAGCTGGCCGGGTCTTCATAACCCGGCTTTTTCTTTGGGGTATCCCGTCGCAATTTTGTTTCTTTGCATCTTCAATTTTTTAAACGTGAAGACAGCAACAGCGATGATCCATAATTTTAATGCAGGCCCTTCTGTTTTACCAAAAGAAGTTTTTGAGCAAGCCAGCCAGGCGGTAATTGATTTTAATAATACTGGCCTTTCAATTCTGGAGATCGGTCATCGCACCACTTTGTTTGAGCCGATCATGAATGAAGCAAGAACACTTGTAAAAGAATTGATGGGCCTCGATGATGATCATGAAGTGCTTTTTCTTCATGGCGGGGCCACTACACAATTCATGCAAGTGCCACTGAATTTGCTCAACGAAAATGAACTGGCTGCTTACACCGATACGGGTACGTGGGCGGTGAAAGCAATTAAAGAAGCAAAGTTGTTTGGTCATGTAGAAATAGCTGGTTCATCAAAAGAAACTACTTATACAACAATACCAAAGGAACTTTCTGTTAGTCCTACCGCTGCATATTTACACATTACAACCAATGAAACCATCGCAGGTACGCAATGGAAAGATCTTCCTTATGATTGTGGCGTTCCTATCGTAGCCGATATGAGCAGTGATATATTGAGCCGTGTTCTTGATTTCAACAAGTTTGATATTATTTATGCCGGCGCACAAAAAAATATGGGGGCTGCCGGGGTAAATCTCGTTGTAGTAAATAAAAATATTCTTGGAAAAGTTACAAGAGCTATTCCTACAATACTCGATTACCGCAATCATATAAAAGAAGGAAGCATGTTAAATACACCACCTGTATTTGCAGTATATGTTGCGATGCTTACACTGCGTTGGCTAAAAAATCTTGGTGGTGTTGCAGCAATTGAAAAAATAAATAATGCAAAAGCAGAATTGTTTTATTCAACACTTGATAGCTTGCCTATTTTCAAAGGCATTGTTGCAAAAGAGGACCGCAGTTATATGAATGCTGTATTTGTAATGAATGATCCGACATTGGAAAAAGAATTTCTTGATCGCTGCAAACAGGAAAGAATGGTTGGCATAAAAGGGCATCGCAGTGTAGGAGGTTTCAGAGTCTCTATGTATAATGCTTTGCAGTATGAAAGTGTTGTTGCGATCACTGATCTTATGAAAGATTTTGCAAATAAAAAATCATAATAGAAATAAAATCATTTTCAATTTAGTTCATGGCAATAATCAAACCGTTCAAGGCTTTAAAACCAAAAAAAGAATTAGCCGAACAAGTAGCATCAAGACCCTATGATGTTCTTAATTCAGAAGAAGCAAAAAAAGAAGCAGCTGGTAATAACTATTCTTTTCTTCGCGTTACAAAATCAGAAATAGACCTGCCCGATGGAATTGATACACATAGCCAACAAGTATATGATAAGGCCAAAACCAACCTTGAATTATTTATTCAAAATGGTACGCTTTACGCAGAAGAAAAACCCTGTTACTACATTTACCAGTTAATAATGAATGGCAAAAGCCAGACAGGATTGGTTTGTGTTTCCTCTGTTGAAGATTATTTTACTGATGTCATAAAAAAGCATGAACTGACAAGACCTGAAAAAGAAAAAGACCGCATCGATCATATGCGAACGATCGGGGCGCAAACAGGAAATGTTTTTATGGCTTATCGTGATGTGATGGAAATAAATGCGCTGGTCAACGGATGGAAAGCAAAGAATTCACCTGAATATGATTTTACAGCGAGTGATGGAATAAAACATACCATATGGGTGATCAATCGTGATGATGTCATCAATTCTATCACGAATTTATTTGCAACCAAAGTTCCCAATACTTATATCGCCGATGGTCATCATCGTGCTGCATCTGCAGCAAAAGTGAGCAAGCAGCTTCCGGATTGTGAGGCTGCAAAATTTTTTCTTACTACAATTTTCCCTGAAAGCCAATTAGCGATATTGGATTATAATCGTGTAGTAAAAGATCTGGATGATCTCACAACTGAAGAATTTATCGGCGCTTTGCAGGATGATTTTATGATCACTTATAGTCCTGAACCGGTAAAACCAGCCGAACTCCATGAGTTTGGTATGTATCTTGGAGATGAGTGGTATATTTTAACCGCCAGGGAAGGAACTTATCGCAAGGATCCGATCGGCGTGTTGGATGTAACCATTTTACAAAAAAACGTTCTTGATAAAATTTTGGATATCAAAGACCCAAGGACTGATAACAGGGTAGATTTTGTTGGCGGCATACGGGGCATTGAAGAATTGGAAAAAAGAGTAAATAGCGGTGAAATGGCCGCAGCCTTCAGCTTATACCCGGTTACTCTTGAACAACTTTTTGCCATTGCCGACAGCGGAAAGGTGATGCCGCCTAAAAGCACCTGGTTTGAGCCAAAATTGAGAGATGGTTTGTTGACACATTTGATATAAGCTGTGAAATAATTTATAATCTGTTAAAGGAAACCTTATTACCATATCTCTTTTAATTTACTTTGTACTATGAAAAAACTAGCTTTTCTACTCTCCTTTTTTGCCCTGTCTTTTGCTGTTATTGCACAGGATGATCCGAAAACTATGCACCAAACAGCCCGTGGTTTTATGGCACAGGCAGATTGGGACAATGCCATTCTGGTATTGAATCGCTTGCTGCAAACGGATAAAAATAATCTTGAGTATAGTAAAGACATGGTTCAATGTTACTATTTCAAAAGAGATTTTGAAAAGGCAGTGGAAGGTGTAAAAACAATTATTAATCGTGATGATGCTGATGTGATGACATTTCAAATAGCCGGAAATGTTTATAAAGCATTGGAAGATCCAAAAGAATGTGAGAAGGTTTATAAAGCTGGAATTAAAAAATTTCCAAAAAGCGGCCCGTTATACAGTGAATATGGAGAACTGTTGTGGCAAAAGAAAAATTACGACGCTATTGATCTTTGGGAAAAAGGAATTGAAATTGATCCTGCTTTTGGCGGCAACTATTACAATGCTGCTCTCTATTATTTTTATACAAAGGACAAAGTATGGAGTCTTATTTATGGTGAAATTTTTGTGAATATGGAAAGTTTGAGCCAGCGTGGTGCTGCCATGAAAGAACTTTTATTCAAAGGCTATAAAGAAAAATTGTTCAAAGAAGCTGACATGATGAAAGGTGAAGAAAACAATAAAAGCCCTTTTGCAAAAGCATATCTGCAAACAATGAGTAAACAATCTTCGCAGGTTGCAAAAGGAGTGACAACAGCCTCACTTACGATGGTAAGAACAAGATTTATTCTTGATTGGTATGAAACAAATGCAGCAAAATATCCGCTTCGTCTTTTCGATTATCACCAGCAATTATTGCGTGAAGGAATGTTTGAAGCTTACAATCAATGGTTATTTGGGACCGTAGAAAATCTTACAGCTTATGATAGCTGGACTAAAACGCATCTTGACGAGTACAAAGGTTTTACCGCTTTCCAAAAAACCCGTGTTTTCAGAGTGCCTCCGGGACAGTATTACCAGTCTAAATAAACTTCAATTGTCCAGTCTAAGTCTGGACTTTTTTATTCTTTGGATTTTTACCTAATTTGTTAGGGATTCTTCTGCCATTGTCTGAACTAAATTTTTGGTGATGCAAAAACCTACACGATTATTTGATTGCCTGGAATATCAATTGAAAGTACTTCCCCTCCCCGATATGTTTGCGGCAAAAGAAGGAGGTCAATGGAAACAATACAGTACAAAAGAAGTTAATGATACGATAAATCAACTTTCATCCGGTTTACTTCATCTCGGTGTTTCTCCAAATGATATGTCTGCAGAAAACAGGGACAAGATCTCGATTATCAGTAAAAATCGTCCGGAATGGTTAATGGTAGACCTTGCAGCACAAAAGATCGGAGCCGTACTTGTACCAATTTATCCAACCATTAATGTAAATGAATTACAGTTTATCCTGAATGATTCACAGGCAAAAGTGATCTTTGTAAACGATGAAGAATTATTTCTAAAAGTAAAAAGTATCAAAGACTATGTGCCTTCATTGAAGCATATTTTTACCCTTGAGCATGTTACCAACGCAACATACTGGAGAGATTGTCTCAAACCTGCACCCCCAGAAACACTAATAGCGATAGAACAATTATCAAATAAAATTACTCCGTCTGATCTTGCCACTATCATTTATACCTCCGGCACCACTGGTACACCAAAAGGTGTAATGCTAAGTCATGATAATGTTATAAGCAATGTGTGTGACAGTAATTGTGTGTTTGAAGAAATTGGGGTGGAGGGAAAAAGAGCATTGAGCTTTTTACCATTAAATCATGTATTTGAAAGAATGGTAAGCTACATATATATATACAACAGCGTTTCTATTTACTACGCTGAAAGCATGGAAAAGATCGGTGATAATCTTAAAGAAGTAAAACCGTTGATCTTTACAACAGTTCCACGATTATTGGAAAAAGTTTATGAACGCATAATGGCAAAAGCTGCAACGCTTACAGGTGTCAAAAAGAAAATGTTTAATTGGGCATTGGGTCTCGGGTTGAAATATGATATTAATAAAAATATGGGGATGTGGTACAACCTGCAATTAAGCATTGCCAATAAATTGATCTTTAGCAAATGGAGAGAAGCATTAGGAGCGAATGTAAAAGCGATCGTTACCGGTTCGGCTGCGTGCCAGGTAAAATTATTAAGAGTATTCACCGCAGCACGAGTGCCAATACTGGAAGGATATGGTTTGACAGAAACATCACCAGTAATAACGGTAAACCGAATGGATCCAAAGAAAAGAATGTTCGGAACAGTAGGAACGTTAATTGATAATGTAGAAGTAAAAATTGCCGAAGATGGAGAAATACTTTGCAAAGGGCCAAATATTATGATGGGTTATTACAAGCGACCTGATCTTACGGCAGAAGTGTTGAAGGATGGATGGTTTCATACAGGCGATATTGGTGTAATGATCGATAACAAATTTTTAAAGATCACTGATCGTAAAAAGGAAATTTTTAAAACATCTGGTGGTAAATATGTAGCTCCGCAACCTATCGAAAATAAGATGAAAGAATCAAAATGGATCGAGCAAATGATGGTGGTCGGAGCTGAGCAAAAATTTACCGGCGCCCTGATAGTTCCTGCTTTTAGTGCATTGAAAGAATGGTGTACTGCACATGGAGTAGAATTTACTAGCAATGAAAAAATTATCAAAAACGAAAAAGTAGTCAACCTTATAAAAGATGCCGTCGAACGTTATAATCAAAATTTTAACCAGGTAGAACAAATAAAAAAATTTGAGCTATTACCCTATGAATGGAGTGTGGAAGGCGGAGAGCTTACTCCTACTTTAAAATTGAAAAGGAAAGTGATAATGGAGAAATATAAGGATGCGATCGAAAGAATATACACCTGAGCTCTTTTTACTTCTTAAAAAAATCGCTTTACATTCTGCTTTTTTTTAGTCGGCTATTTAAATTATTTTTAAAGATGCCGATGGGTATTTTTAAAATGAAAGGTCGTGCTGCAAGGGTATGGCAAAACCTGAAACAGGGAATGTCTCTTGCATGGGCGGCATCTCCCAAACTTCTTATTCGCTACACATTGCTAGGGATGTTCAATTCCGTCATTCCACCTGTTACTGTTTGGCTTGGGGCTGTTTTGGTAAATAAAATTGCAGAATCAAAAGTTCACAAGCTTGAATTCAATGACCTGCTACCAATCGTTGGTGGATTATGGATATGCTTTATTATTCAACGAACGATTGGCTCATACATTGGTTATGGAAGAAATTTATACGTAAGGCGAGTTGAGTTGGAAGCCGAACGTCGTTTGCTTGATAAAGCATCAAGAGTAGATCTTGGACATTTTGATAATTCCGATTGGCATGATCGTTTGGCAAGAGCAAAACGTGATGTTTCATGGAGACCCGGCGACCTGACTTGGTCGGTACTTGGTTTATCCGGCAATATTGTTACTATATTTTTAATGGCAGGATTGCTGGCAAGTCTTCATTGGTTATTGGTTGTTCTTGCATTAGCCACTTCATTCTTATCATTGATAATTGAAAGCCGTGTTACTTCACGTTTATATAAATATTATTACCAGGAAACGCCTGAAGAAAGAGAAAGAAATTATATCGGTGAATTATTAATTCAGCCAAGAACGATCAAAGAGATCAAAGCGTATGTGCTGGCCGATTATCTTTTAGGAAGGCATAAAAATATTTCCGATCGTCTTTTTAAACAAAGAGAGAAGATGTATCAATCAGGCGTCAGGATCTCGATGTTAAGTGGAATTGTAACCGGAACAACACTTGCACTTGCTTATGTATTTGTAGGCTTGCGGGGCATACAAGGCACGATTGATCCTGGTGGGGTTGTATTAGTGATCGGCGCTTTTTCATCCGTGGCCGGAACACTTGGACAGATCTCACAAACTTTTGTTGCAGTTGATCAGCATACAAGATTTCTTGGTGACTACTTTTCATTTCTTAAAATTGAAGCTTTGCTTCCTGTACCTGAAAAACCTACGCCAATTCCTGATGGTCCCGTTGATAACATCAGCTTTGAAAATATAAGTTTTCATTATCTCGGTGGTCATGGTGAAGCGATCGAGAATTTGAATTTGAATATCCGCAGGGGTGAATTGATCGCTTTGGTTGGCGAGAATGGCGCAGGAAAAAGTACATTGGTCAAATTATTACTTCGCTTTTATGATGTGCAAAATGGCTCCATAAAAATTGGCGGCATTGATGTAAAAGATATGGATCCCGAAACCCTGCGCAGTCGAATTGGAATATTATTCCAGGATTATGCCACCTATGAACTTTCAGTAAGAGAAAATGTAATGATGGGCTGGCCTTATGGTAAAGCTGATGATGAAAAAGTAATGAAGGCATTAAAAGATTCACGAAGTGAATGGCTGGTAAAGAAAATGGCAAATGGTCTTGATTCAAAAGTGGGAAGATTATTTGAAGGCGGACATGATCTATCCGGTGGCGAATGGCAACGACTTGCATTAGCAAGGATCATGTATCGCAATGCAGATATCTGGATATTGGATGAACCGACATCATCACTTGATCCAGAAGCAGAAGCTGCGATCTTCGCAGAGTTAAAAGAAAATTTGAAAGGAAGAATTGGAATAGTGATCTCTCATCGTTTCTCAACCGTCCGCATTGCCGATCGTATTGCTGTTATCGACGAAGGACATATAAAAGAACTCGGCACACACCATGAATTATTAGCTGCAGGAAATACTTATGCAAGATTATTTGAGTTACAGGCTTCGGGATATCGGTAAACTCCTTAGAATTATCCCTTTTCTATTCAGTTCCCGGCAATTTTAAGAAATGTTTTAGGAAAAGAAAAGTTATCCATTTAGATAAACCAAAGAAGAGAAGTATTTTCACTTTCCAATTTTTTGGATCTCATAATCCGCAACCGATAAAATCTATATCAAAGAAAAACCATTTCCGTGCCGACTGTATTCATTAAAAAATATTTGCACAAAGAACACCGGGGTTCATCACCAAACAGAAGTAAACTATTTTTACTCCATTACTTTATATTTTTCATCGCTGGACTGCTTTCAATTTGCCATGGCTCTGCACAATTCATGATTGACGACTCTTATATAAAAAAATTCGAGAAAGAAAATGATGTGGAAGTCTACACAGGGGTAACAAAAACTTCTTTTAGTTTCCGCCATTTTGCAAATGATGACTTTATAAGCCAGTATAAACTGTTTGCCAATACCAGCGCATACACGGGTTTTACAATCGATTACAACTGGCTATCACTTGATTTTTCAAAGAACATTCCCAACACTTCAGTTGCGAAGCAGAGTACTTCAATTAAAGCATTTGGTGTTCATTTACATAAAACCCATAATAATTTTTTATTTGAAGCCGGTACCAATAAATACAGTGGATTGATCCTTCAGATCAACAAGCGGAAAAGAGAGTATGAATATTATGATGATATCAATTACCGAAGTTATTTTACACGCATCAGCTATATTTTTAATGCAGAAAAATTTTCATTAAAGGCTGCAAGAAATTATTCACTATTGCAGGCAAAGAGTGCCGGTAGTTTTATAGCAACGGTATCTCCTTTTTTTCAGCGATTTACTTTAAAAGGTGGACTTAATGAGTATGATAGATCAGACAGTGCATTTCTTTCGGAGATAAGTAAAAAACCTTCTTCCGTTAATTTGTTGATCAGCGGGGGATATACCTACAATTTTATTTTTAATGAAGGAGAGTGGAGTATAAACCCGGGCATATTTGCCGGGCCGGCGATAGAAAAAAATTTATACCCAGAACAAGGCCATTCATTAAAACTTGTTGCCAACTATCAACTTGTTTTGAATGGTGGATACAATGGACAAAATTATTATTTTCATGTAAATGCTATTTATAATAATGTCATAAATAATTTTATGAATTCTGAAATGTCAATTCAAAATCGTGGAGTTAGCCTCACTGTTGGTTACAGGTTTGGGAAGTTGAAAAATAAAATATTTGGAGTGCTTTGATAGCAAAACTATTTTTCATGCTGAACACCTTCCTTCACACGAAATACATGAAGTACATAAGGGAATAACGCATCAATAGTTTCGGCAACACCTTTTTGAGAACCAGGTAGAGTTATCACCAATGTATCTTTTATAAACCCTGCTACACCACGGGAAAGCATTGCATAAGGGGTTCTTTGCTGACCATAATTTCGTGCTGCTTCCATTATTCCCGGAATTTCTCTATCAAGCAAAGGAGCGATCGCATCTGGTGTAACATCTCTTGGCGATAAACCAGTGCCACCTGTTAACAGAATAAGATCATAATCTTCTTTACTTAATTGCCTTACTTTTTCCTGTATTGTTGAAAGATCGTCTGGAATAATTGCCTGGTGTGCTATTGTCAAATTGAGCTGCTTTAATTTTTCAATAATTATCTTACCGCTTTTATCTTCCCTTGCTCCTGCCGCAACACCATCTGAGCAAACAATAACGGCGCAACGAAGATCATTTGATTGCTGATCTTTAAAATCTGTTTTGCCACCTTTCTTTGCTTCCAGTTTAATTGTTGAAATTTCAACTCCTTTATCAAGAGGTTTTAGCATATCATAGATCGTCAAAGCAGTAACAGCAGCGCCGTGCATTGCTTCTACTTCTACGCCGGTTTTATAGATCGTATGAACTTCTATTTTAATGATAATATTCAAACCATCGATCTCGTGAGTGATAGAAGCATATTCTACAGGCAAAGGATGACAATCAGGAATTACATCACTTGTTTTCTTAATTCCTAACAAACCTGCTGCTCTTGAAAATTCAAACACATCACCTTTGGGGACCTTTTTATTCTTTATTGCATCAATTGTCTCCTGCTGGGAAACAGAAACAATTGCTGTAGCAATCGCTTTGCGTAGGCTGTTTGATTTTGAGGTAATGTCGACCATAAATTATTTATTCTCCTTCCAATGATAAGTTTCATCCGTTAGCATTTCCTTTCCCCACACCGGCAGTTCTGCTTTTAATCTTTCCACTGTTTCTTCGCAGGCATCGATCGCTGCCTTACGATGAGCAGATGATGTAAAAACAAACAAGCTTATTTCACCGGCTGCTACTTTACCCAAACTATGATATACATGCATGCAGGTCAGATCATATTTCGAAAAAATATCTTCACGGATCGAAAGCATTTTTTCCATCGCCATCTCTTCATAAGCAGTATACTCTATTGAGGCTACTTCTTTGCCATCGATTTTATCGGCTCTTACCTGCCCCAAAAAAATACTGTGCCCACCAATACCCGTTTTGCTGCTATGCTTTTGAATACTATCAGCAATAAATGATGCAGCAATTGGCCCTTGCACAAATATGTTTTTTGGTTTTCTTTCCTTCATACCGGTTGTTTTGCCCGATCCTGTTTCCATTGTACGATCCCACCTCGTAAACTATACACCTTCTTTGCATCACCAAAAATACCAGATAAAATCTTTGCAGCCTGCAAACTTCTTTTTCCTGATTGACAAAAAGCAATGACCTTATCCGATTTTATCAATGAAATATTGTCTGCTAATTGTGCAAGCGGGATCCTGATGTGTACAAATTCATTTACTGCCGGGATCTCATGTGGTTCTCTCACATCAACAACATCAACTCCTCCCCTCAACATTCTATTAAAACTATCTGAATCAATTTCTGCTTGCTCTATCGGTGATGCACAAAGCCATTCATAATCTGTCTTTAAAAATTCTTTTTCATCCTTTGGTATCAACGATCTCGTTTCTTTTCTTGAAGATAAATTGAGCTGATAAACCTGGTTGTTCAATGCATTATAGGTAAATAATTGATCGATCAACGGCTCGCCAATACCTGTTATCAGTTTTATAGTTTCATTCGCCATCATTGTACCAATGATACCCGGTAATACTCCCAGCACTCCGGCTTCTGCACAATTCAATACTTCTCCATCTTTTGGAGGATCAGGAAAAATATCTCGATAGTTAACGTCCTCTTCATTTTTATTACTGAAAACACTTACTTGTCCTTCAAATTGTGAAATGGCTCCATACACCAATGGTTTATTCAACAACACACAGGCATCATTGATCATATATCTTGTAGAAAAGTTATCAGTCCCATCAATGACAATGTCATATTCATCGAAAAGCATTAAAGCATTTTGATTTTGGAGTCGTTCGTTGTAGGAAATAATTTTTACTTCAGGATTTAATCCTTGTAAAATTTTCGTTGCTCTTTCTGCTTTTGATGATCCTATATCATTTACAGAATATAACACCTGACGATGAAGATTACTTAAAGCAACTGTATCATCATCTACAATTCCGATAGTACCAATACCTGCTGCAGCCAAGTATTGAAGTGCAGGACATCCTAAACCTCCTGCGCCGATGACCAACACTTTTGCCTTCAGCAACTTTTGCTGTCCTTCCTCGCCAAATTCGGGTAAGATGATCTGGCGATGATAACGTTCATATAAATTCTGATCACTCATTTTTATCCACCTGAAAAAGGCGGCAATAATGCCACCGTACTTTTATTATTTAAGACAGTGTTTTCTTTTATTACCTGTTTATCTACTGCTATCAAATATTTTGTTTTGGTGAATTCAGGATAATCTTTGTGTAAAGCATTTATCAAGCTATCAGTGTCTGTAACATTATCCACTGATACAGAACCCCCGGCTATATCTGCCAGCTTGCCAAACAAAATAATTTTTACACTCATAAAATAATAACAGGATAACAAATTTACTTAGAATTATCTTTGCTCAAAGAGACATTTATGGGTAAGGAAATGAAAGAGATCAATGCTGAACACAAGGGCTTTATCGAGAATCAGCATTTGTTTTTTGTAACTACAGCTCCACTTAATGAAGAAGGGCATATCAATCTTTCTCCAAAAGGGTTTGATTGCTTTCGGGTTCTTTCGCCAACCAGGGTCGGTTACCTTGATATTGTCGGAAGTGGTAATGAAACATCTGCCCATCTTTTGGAAAACGGTCGCATCACTTTTATGTTTTGTGCCTTTGATGGACCACCGAAAATATTAAGACTTTATGGAAAAGGAAAAGCTGTGCTGCCTGGTGATGATGAATGGGACGAACTATCTAAACAGTTTACAATTCTCCCTGCAACGAGGCAGATCATTATTGCAGATATTTATAAAGTAAAATCTTCCTGCGGCTTTGGAATTCCTTATTATGAATATACTGGTGAAAGGGATCATGCAATAAAATGGGCTGAAAATAAAGGCGAGAATGGTCTTGAAGAATACAAGAAAGAAAAAAATATGACCAGTATGGATGGACTACCAGCACCGATCGCTTCCAAATTTATTTAATTCTTTCAACAACTATTTCCGCAATCCCTTTTATGCATTTGTAAATAATAACTTATACGCGGCTATTATCAACACAACTGCTAATAAGTATTTTAAGAAATCCTGCTTGAGTTTCAACGAACCAAAATATGCCCCACAAATTCCACCGACAAAAGCAACGGCAACATAGGCATACATGTCAGCACTGAAATTAATTCCTTTTTGTAATTGCCCAGCAAGACCTGACAATGAATTGACAAAAATGAAAATTGCACTTATAGCAGCGGTCTGCTTCATATCTGACCACTTTAATAACAGCAAAACTGGAGATAAAATAATTCCGCCACCAATGCCGATCAGGCCTGAAAGAAAACCAATAGCAGCACCAATGATCAGTGATAAGACGAAGTTTGATCTTTTTATATCCGCTACCTTAATATTTGCAAAAAATAAAAATCTTATAATAGGTATTATCAATAATACGCCAAGTATTTTTTTATACACGTTATCATCTACATCTATCAACCCACCAACAAAAGCCATTGGCACTGACGTAATCGCAAATGGCAAAAATATTTTCCAGTTAAAATGTTTGCCGCGGTAGAATTGAATAAACGATGTAAGTGATACAAAAAGATTTAGCAATAATGCGGTTGGCTTCATTACATCCGGAGTAATGCTAAAGATGGCCATCAATGCCAAATAGCCACTGGCACCTCCGTGCCCGACAGATGAATATAAAAACGCTACAAAGAATAAGAGTATGTAAAAAAGTATGATGGATTCCACCAAAAATTATTATGGCAATAAATATACATCAACCAACTCACCTTCCTTCAAAGTTGTTGTGTCTTCATCAACCCGGATAAGGCAATTGGCTTTTGCAAATGAGCTGAGACGATATGATTCCTGGGCATCCAGTGGGGCAGTCGTTTTACCATTATAAAAACCCTTGAGAAAATGGGTCAGACCTGCAGCTTTCTTAAAAGATCCTTCAAAAGGAATATGTAAACTTTGCAAGCCAATTTTTCTTTTAGATAATTTTTCCAATGCAGGGATTACATACTGGTAAAAACAGGTTAGTACTGAAGAGGGATTGCCGGGTAATCCAAAAACCAATTTGTTTTCTTTTTTTCCAAAATACAATGGCTTGCCTGGTCGTTGTTTTATTTTATGAAATAATTTTTCAACACCGCATTCTGTTGCTGCCTGCAATACAAAATCATAATCACCAACACTGATACCGCCAGTTAACAAAACCACATCAGCTTGTTCTAATGCCTTTTTCAAGGTTCTAGTTACTACTTCAGGTGTATCGTTTGCATATAGAAGTTTAATATCATTAATATGCAATTGTTGCAAAACTGCTTTTAATGCAAAAGAATTTGATTCGTACACTTGTCCATGCTGTAATGGTTCACCCGGTTGCTGCAATTCATTGCCTGTAATTATTATAGCTATTGAAGGATTCGGATAACCTTTTACATCTGTTATCCCAATACCAGCTAAAAAACCAATTGCAGCAGGAGATAAAACACTCTCTTTTTCTAATGCCAATTCTCCGGCTTTTATTTCAGAGCCTTTGAGGCGAACACTATTTCCTTGCTGAATTGTTTCATCCTCAATTTTCAACTCTCCGTTTTCAACTTGAATCTTTTCCTGCATTATTACAGTATCAGCACCAGCAGGAACTGCTGCGCCGGTAAAAATGCGAACAGCATTTTTAGGTTCAAGAGTAAATGTTTCGTTGCTCCCCGCTGCAACTTCACCAGCTATTTTTAATCTCTTGTGTTTCTTCCAGCTTTCAAAAGAAAAAGCATAGCCATCCATTGATGATTGAGGAAAAGCAGGAATGTCCATTGAAGCATACACATCTTCTGCTAATATCAACCCGGCTGCCTGAGACAATGGCAACAGTACTGGCTCAGGAGAAGAAACACTTTCTGAGATTATTTTTTTGGCTTCCTGAACAGAAATCATTTTTAAAAGAATTGATTCAATCTAAGTCACCCCTCTAGGGGGACAGGGGGTTTGGTTTATCCTCCAATTGTTATCATGCTTCGGTTATGAATATCTTCCGGATGAAGATGTTCAAAATCTGCATTGAATTGTCCACCGAGTTCTTTAGCCTTGCTGCGAATGTTCTGATGAATCAATGGAACAACATCTTCTCCTCTTCGCAGTGCAGATAACAGGTCGGTTTCCTTTTCTGCAAACAAACAATTTTTCATTTTTCCATCAGCTGTTAACCGAATGCGATTACAATCACCGCAGAAATTTGAACTCATGGTGCTTATGATAGCAAAAGTTCCTTTATGACCAGCTACCTGGTAACCTTTTGATGTATCATGTTTTTCATCTTGCAATCTTACTACTTCATATTTTTCCCGGATCACTTCCAGCATCTGCTGCATTGTAAATACTTTATTGCTTGTCCACCTGTTGCCGGTAAAAGGCATGAACTCAATAAACCGTACATGAACGGGTTGCCCTTTTGTCCATTCTACAAAATCGTTGATCTCACTATCATTAAGACCTTTCATCACAACCATATTCACTTTTACATGAAAATTTCTTTTCAATAAAAGTTGGATATTATCATACACCAGCTGAAATTGATTCCTTCTTGTTATAAGATTAAATTTTTCCGGTTGCAAAGTATCTAAACTGATATTCAGAGAATGAACGCCTGACTCTTTAAGAATATCTACAAACTCATGCAGTCTCGATCCGTTAGTGGTGATCGTTAATTTGACCGGTAGTTTTGACAAAGACCTTATTATATCTCCGGCATCTTTTCTTACCAGAGGTTCGCCACCGGTTAATCTTATTTTATTTACGCCAAGATCAACAAATATCTTTGACAGGGTTTCAATCTCATCTTTCTGCATCAGCTTTGAAGCAGGAGTAAATTCATATTCCTCTTCCGGCATGCAATAAAAGCAACGCAGATTGCAGTTATCCGTCAGTGAAATACGGAGATAGTTATGAACCCTGTTATATTTATCAACGATCATTTCCTGAGTTTTAGGCGAATAACAAATTTATCAAATCCTGCGCAGCTATGTTTAATTAATTCTGTCTTTGATCCGTAAAACTGTTTAGACAATGCAAAAATTACAGCAGTTTTAAGTATAATGCATGAATTAATTGATAATAAGTATGGAACTTAAAGGAAAGCGTAATGTAGAAACAAACCCCGAAACCTTATGGAATATGTTAATGGATATAGAAATACTTCCAAAAATTGTTCCCGGTATTTCAAAACTGGAAAAGACAGGGGAGAACACTTATAAATCCACACTGGAAGTAAAGTTTGGACCTGTTAGTGGCGAGTTTACCGGTGATATGCAAATGGAAGATATAAGCCATCAAAGATCTTTTACTCTCAAGGCTCAGCAACATAATAAAATTGGCACTGTCAATTCAATTATGAAGATCGAATTGATGCCAATATCTGGTAACGAAACAGAAGTTGCTTTTAGTGGTGAAGTAACGATCAGTGGAATGATGAGTATCATGGGTCAAAAAGTTTTAGGTAATGTTACAGACATGCTAACAAAACAATTCTTTGTAAATCTTGATAATGAAATAGCAAAGCAGCAAGCTGGTAAATGATCGTGGTTATGAATTTTTCAACGCTTCATAATCTTCATTAGTATCAATATCAATTTTTCCTTTCGTAAATAAGATGTTAGCGACTTCATCATTGTGTTGTTGAATGATCTTTCTCGCACCAGCATCACCTTTTAATTGCATCAATTCATTAAATAAAGATTTATGAAAAAGTGCAGGCGGCCCAATTGCTTCTCCATAATTACAAGCAACGATCGGCTTGCCTGTTTCCTTTTGTGTATGCATCAGATCATTTAATAAAGACGAAGAAACATATGGCTGGTCGCAAACCATAAAAATTACTGCTTCGGTCAATGGAGAAATTTTCTGTAGTGTATTCAAACCTATTCGGACCGAGGATGCCATTCCCTCCTCCCATTCTTTATTTTCTATAATATGAGCATTCATTTTATCAATTTCCTTTGAGATCAAGTTTGCACTGGCTCCCAATACAACGATCACTGAATTTGCGTTAGAATAAACTGCTGCATCAACTGCTTGCTGTAATAAATTTTTATCGCCGTATGACAATAATTGTTTTGGCTTGCCCAACCGTGTAGATGATCCCGCGGCGAGTATAACTATACCTATATTATTTATTGATGGCATTTATTATTTTGAGGTCAGTTTCACTTCCTCAATTATAGTGGCTGAACGTGAATGTATCACTTCTTTAATTGTTCGCAATGATTGAACATCTTTATTTGCAAACATTGCTTTGATCTCCGCCAAAATAGATAAAGCAATTTCTTCAGAAGTTTCAGCACCGATATCCAGGCCAACAGGACTATGCAACACGGATAATTGTTGCTCGGTAAAGTCTGATCCCTCATCTTTTAATTCATTCAGCATTCGTTCTCTTTTTTTCTTTGGACCTAACATTCCAATATATGTCACATTTTTCTCCAGCAATTGGCGCAACATCGCCATATCATAATTATAGTTGTGGGTCATTAGCAGAAAAACAGTATGCTCATCAATAGCAATTTGTTCCAGTACATTTTCCGCTTTTGCTACCAGAACCTGGCAGGCACTTACAAATCTTTCCTGTTTTGCATAATTAGCTCTTCCATCTACCACCGTTGTTTCCCAACCAAGAATGTCAGCCATGTTTACTACCGGCAGCACATCATTTCCTGCGCCAATAATAATAATAGAGACCGGTGGCTTTATCACTTCAAGAAAGGCTGTGATATTGTGATCATCCGAAGTATAGTTTTTAAAAGAAGAGTTTTGATTGATCAGTACTTCATTCGCATCAGCAAGTAAAACATCTTTTAAAACAGGAACATGTTGAACAATATCTCCATCATCTTTTAATAACAAACAGGTTCCATATTGAGGGCCTTTTCTATCCTGGAGAGAAAATAAAGTAATCAATACCCCTGTTTGTCTTTTCTCATTTACATTTTTCAAATATTGAATTGGATTATCCGGATTTGAAACATCAATGGGTTCAATCAGCACCTGGATAATTCCATTGCACCCAAGTCCTACTCCGAATTTTGCATCATCATCATCCATTGTGTCATAAGTAACAAGTCTTGATCTTTTCTCTGTCATTACCAACAATGCTTTGCGTAAAGCATCTCCTTCCAAACAACCGCCGCTGATAGCACCAGTTAATTGGCCATCCTCTTCTATTAACATCCTGGCTCCCGGTCTTCTATAAGATGAGCCTTCCACATGCACTACCGTTGCCAAAGCTGTTTGTTTTCCCGATTTCTGTGCTTCATCAAATGCCTTTATAATATCACGGATCTCTTTCATAGCTTAAAATTACAAACATTCACACAATGCATTAGCGAACCGGGATTACCTCCATTTGCACCAGCGTTATGTAATGCGATCTTTGATCTTACCGGTAAAAGAATCAGAAAACTTCCTTTTAATATTAACGAAGTATAAGAAATAAAAGTTTTAATTGTAAACCGCATTAATTCGTTTTTGTGGGTTTTTCTCTTTCTGTCTTTACTTGTGCAGGAGTTACAATAGGGTACTTATTCCCCCAACTGTTGCGAACATAATTTAATACATCAGCAATTTCTTTATCATTTAGATAATTCAAGGGGTTCATAATGGCATTGTATTTTTTTCCGTTTACAGTCACTTCTCCTGTTTGTCCATTTAGAATAATACCGATATTCTTTTTAGTATCTTTTAAATAAGTTGTTTTTGCCAGTGGCGGATTCACTCCTGCCATGCCTTCGCCATTTTCCATGTGGCAATTCTGACAATGGATCATATAAACTTCTTTTCCCCGTTTCATACTCTCCTGGAGATTTTTATCCTGGAATTTAGAAGCTAAAAAGATCGCTGGTATAAAAAAGCCGGCAAATAAAAATGATTTTCTCATTACTAAAATTTTAGATAAAAGGTGGAGGCCAAAAATACAGAAGATAGAATATAAATCTTACTCAAAGGTTGTCTATGGGAAAAGAAAAAAGGATGCATATTTCTATGTATCCTTTAATCACTCATAGGGATCCGGTGTATTTATATCAGTATTGTCTGCTTAATTATCTTCCTCTTCTTTTACAAATCCGCCACTAGAATCAAATTCCGCTTTCATTTTTTTTCCATTCATCGTGAATTTTGCTTTATAGGTCTGTACATTATTCTCATGCGCATCTTCCCATTTTATATCCGTAGCTGTGGAATATTTTGCACTAAAAGCTGTTTGAACCGATGCAGGAACGTCTGTAGAGCTTACTGTTTTTTCATCCGTTTTGCTATTCGTATCATTATTACATGATTGCATCGCAAATAATGAGAGACTTAATACCATAATGAGAAATATCTTTTTCATAATACCTGTTTTGCTGAATAGGTTGCAAATGTGATGCCGGGAGATTTGAAGGAGCAAAAAGCATTACACAAGATTTTTATTTTGTTGACAAAGGTTTTTAGAGTTGGCACGGTTTTTTTAAAGCTATTAATAAATCAATCTTTAAAACCCTTTTTATGAGTACAAACCTTACTCTTGACGAAATGATACTTCAGTATAGCGAAAATCCATTCATCGATGAAAAGATGTTTGATCTTCCTTCAGATACCCAGCAAAAACAAAAGATATTAAGCAGGTTGTTGAATATCGCCAGCAATTTATTTAGTAAGGCGCCTGTGAGAGAGTTGGGTAGTTACAAAAGACGCTATGAGATAAAATATGGTGTATGATGTTTTAAGCAAGTCCCTTATTTTCAGCAATCTTTTTTACTCTTATTTAAGAATTATTATACACTTTGATCACTGGTTCTCTCAATACAGCCGCTGCATCAGTACAATAGAAATAAACAACATCCGCGATCGCTTCTGGCTTCACCCATTTTGCAGGATCGGCATCCGGCATTGATTTACGATTTTGCGGAGTATCAATGGTGCTGGGCACAATAACAGAAACAACAACATTCGTTCCTTTGGCTTCTGCATTCATTAATTCTGCAAGGCGAAAAATTAGTGATTTGGCTAAACCATAACCCACCATTCCTTTACTATTCACAGAGCTCAGGCCGGGTTTCGAGCCAATAATAAAAATTCTTCCGTTGTTCTGTTTCAGCATTTGCACAAATACAGGCCTTGCTACATTATAAGCTGTTTCAAAATTCAGTTTGTATTGTTTAGCGATATCACTTGTTTTTGTTTCAGTAACTGAACCCATCGCAAAACCGCCAACTGTTAATACGGCAGCATCAACAGAACCATATTTTGAAGTAACATCATTTACAAACTTTGCAGAATCATCCTCATTCATCAGGTCAACAACAACTTTATCTAATTTATCCGCAGGAAAATCCATTGGAACTGGGTCATTGGGAACAATGGTTCCAATCACTTTGTATCCTTCATCAATAAATTTTTTTATCACTGCTTGCCCCATATTACCCGAAGCACCAGTTACGATTGCGGTTTTCATCTCCAATACATTTTATTCAAGTTACTAAAAAGGGATACCCTAATACTTACATTGACTATTATCGGATCTGATATAGTAAGTTTTATAATTTTTTGCTTTAGGATCGGTACAGCCAACAAGATCGAGTATTTCTATTCTACGAAAATCGATCGGCTGACTTTCTGCCTGCAAAGCAATATGACCTTCTCTTAACGGAGTATTGGCTTTATTTATCCAAAATAATGAGTCTGTGATATTCGCCCAGGTCCAATTATTTGTCTTGCTGACGAACCCCTCGCCGATCATAGCATTAGTGTAAGTAAGAACTGTATCACCATTAATGATATGACGTATCAATGAATCACCATATACTTCAGCCTCGGCATTTATCCATTCATTCTTTAAATAGGTTTTACTAATTGAATTCTGGATATGATCTAAGAAAGGTTTTCCTTCATATGTCAGAAATGTACCCGGCGTGCACACATTGCCAGTCGTAACCGTGTCATTTCCTTTGCCACAAAGAAATTGAACCTCTAAGGATACAGGGAAGCTTTGATGCAGGTTCATGCTTTGTGCAGATTGTGAATGAAGCATTACTCCACTGTTTCTATCTGCCCAATCCGGGGCGTCGGCGAGATGATCTCCAGCAAACCTGTATTGGAGCTTTAACTTATAATATGAATACGGTTTTTGTGTATAGAGATGACCGAACTGATTATCAAATTTCTCATAATCGCTATATACAACACGTATCATACTGTCTTCAATCCGAAAAGTATTTTTATAATTCTCATTCAAGGGATGATCCTTTATCTTAATATCCCAGCCAGTAAGATCTTTACCATTGAACAATGATTCCCAGTCTTGGTGGCTTATTTCTTTTTTATCATCGTTGTTATTACATGACTGGCAAAACAGAATTATTAAAAGCAAGTAAAAGGTCGTAAGGTTGTTTCTCATCGTTGTATACATTTTTCAAAAACAGGAGATGCAATAAATCAATTTTTATTTAAATACTTTTTACTGATCTCGTCATACACCTTCATAAGATCATTTGCCTTACCATCGGTATCAAATATCTTTTCCCATGTACTCAATGGTTCCCAAATACAAGTGCCTTTCCCCTTTCCGCGAGGCAACTCGAACGCCAATTTGTTTACTTCCTGTTTTTTTGCCGAATACTCGACAACGATAATGTCTTTATCATATCTTCTTAAAAGATCATTCATATTATCCCGAAGATCATCTAATGTACCATGCCATTTCGGATAGTAAGAAAGCCCGATCACATCAAAATGAATATTACGCTTCATCATCTGATCGTAGAAAAATACAGTTTCATCATTTTGCCCACCTAATGCCACATGCACCATTATGATAATAGCAGGATCAACTGCTTTAACCGCAGCAATACCGGCAGCTATCAATTGCGACATACTATCAACATTGCTTACATTCCCTTCCGGCCAAACCATCCCATGATTTATTTCATTACCCACCTGAACCATATCTGGTGTGGTTCCCTGGTCTTTTAATTCCTGTATTACTTTTTTTGTATAATCGAATAATGCTTTCTTCAAATCAGTGAACGACAAATTCCGCCATGCCATTGGTTTGTATTGCTTCCCTGGATCGGCCCAATAATCACTGTAATGGAAATCAAGAAGGAGTTTCATTCCTGCAGCTTTTACTCTTTTCGCCATTTGCTTTGTATGTTCCAGGTCACAAAAACCTTTCTTTGGAGAATAGCCGCTATCTCTTGCCGGATCATTAAAAATTCTTAGTCGCACATAATTAAACCCATGATCTTTCATTATTTCTATTGCATCTTTCTGTGCACCGTTATCACTAAACTTCATACCCCTGTCTTCTAGTTGTGGTAAAAAAGAAATATCAGCGCCAACCATCTTTGTTACTTCTCTTGGTTTAGCTGCCTCACCTTTCAGCTCATAAGTTTTATCAATATTAATTGTGGAAACGCTTCCGGTAGAAACGGTAACAATATCTGTTGACCCTGTCCATAATCCTGCAGCCTTGGCTTCAAAATGAATAGTGCCCGGTTCCTTGGTTGACTGAACAAGCACCTGGCATTTTCCATTAAATGAACTTCTCTGCCACATATCATCAACGTATTTATCAGGTTCGTGACTGCTTGGATCTCCATTACCAACACCAATAATTTTTCCAGGCCCCTTAATGGTAAACTTGATCATATTATCAGCATCAGGAACTTCACGGCCCTGCTGATCTACAACACTCAAATTAATTACACATACATCTTTTCCGTCAGCAAGCATTGTTGTTTTATAAGGAGTCATTACCACTTCTGTAGGCGTGCCTGTTGTTTCTACTTTTGTTGTTAGCTTCTTTCCTTTTTTATAAGCAACTGCCTCCAATGTTCCGGGTTGATAATTCACTGTCCATTGCAAATGACTGTTGCGGGGCATATCTTTTTTACCCAAACTCTTTCCATTTAAAAACAACTCAACATCATCTGCATTTGAGTTTACCCAAACATCAATTGGTTGATTTCTTTTATCTCTCCAGTTCCAATGTGGTGAAATATGTAACACATCATTATCTGTCCACCAACTTTGATAGTAGTAATAAATATTTTTTGGAAAGCCGCACATATCCATAATGCCGAAATGAGAGTTGATATTTGGCCACTTATATGGCGTAGGCTCACCACGATAATCAAAACCAGTCCAAACATATCCCCCCATCCAAAAAGGATTTTCTGCCGCTAGCTTCCACCATGTTTCCGCTGTGCTTGCCCACCAAGGAGCTGTAATATCCTGGTCAGGAACATAAGCCCTGATACTATCTTTTTCATAAATGCCCCTTGTAGTAACAGTGCTCCCCATTTCGGTTCCAACTATTGGCTGTGTTGGATGATCACGATGATAATCTGCTACTCCAAACTGGCGATAATTAAAACCGCGAACAGGAATAACCTCATTTACTCCATTAAAAACATTTGCGACATCAGCTGCATAAGTGCAGGTACGACTCGGATCTAATTCTTTTTGTTTTGCTATGAATGTTTGTGCAATACGTTTTCCATTACTATTGGTATGTATCCATCCTTCTTCATTACCTATTGACCAGAGAAAGATAGATGGATGATTACGATCCCTCAGGATCATTCTTTCAAATTGATCCATATTCTCGTGGCTGCTATTTAATGAACGGGTTTCATCCATTACTAACATACCCAGGCTATCACATGCTTCTAGTAATTCTGGATTGGGAGGATTGTGACTGGTGCGGTAAGAATTCACACCCATATTTTTTAAAAGTCTAACCCTGTAATAATGTAAATAATCAGGCAATGCACTGCCAACACCTGCATGATCATGGTGATTATTTGTGCCATAAATTTTTACATGTTTCCCATTAAGAAAAAAACCTTCATTACCATCAAATCGTAATGTCCGAATACCAAATCTATCTTTTATCACATCGACAATTTTGTTCCCGGACTTAACAACAGATACTACTCTATACAAATAAGGATCTTCCAATGACCATAGTCTTGGGTTGCTTAGTGTTATCTTTTGTTTGATCGTACCTTTTGCATTTACTAATAATGAAAGTGGTTGCTCCTTCGTTTGTCCTAATTGTTTGCCATCGCGATCAGTGATATAAGAATAAACAGTGCAATTGGCTGAAGAAAAATTCTGATTCTCTATAGTCGTTTCAATATTAATAGTTGCGTTTTTATTCTGTACATCGGCATGAACAAATAAACCTCCATCCGGAATATGCAGGTTGTCATATTGATTGAGCCAAACATGACGATATATTCCTGCGCCTTCATAAAACCAACCTTCATATTGGGTCGCATCAACTCTTACCACTAATACATTATCACGATCAAACCTTATGAAATCTGTAACATCATAAGATGCGCCGATATAACCACTCATATTATTACCAACAAAAAAACCATTGAGCCAGATATTGGCATTTCTGAAAATTCCATCAAATTGAATTTGAAAACGAGTTCCCGAGTCCGCACTTGAAATATTGAAATGTTTACGATACCAGCCAATACTGGTTTCAGGAAATAATCCACCAACGGGTTTATACCCGTGAGACTCAACGTCACGATTATCTACATTAACAAAAGGCAACTCAACTGCCCAGTCATGTGGAAGATCTAATGTTCTCCATGCACTGTCCTTAAAACGTGGTTCAATTGCAGTACCGAAGGCACCGCCTGATTTAGAAAAAGTAGTTGAAATACTGTAATTAAAATCTTTTTCTGGATTAGCGGCATTACCAAACTTAAATTTCCAGTTATCATCAAGGCTTATTTTTTTTCTGACCGATGTCTGGCTCTGGCAGAAAAATGAGTTCAATAAAATGAATGCAGCAAATAAACATCGGAGTATTCCCATGATCCAGTTGGTTTAATATTACTAAAATTATGCGAGGGAACGTGATGAAAAAAGCTTTTAGAAAATAATTTGAAGTATTTGTAGCCTCGACAGGAATCGAACCTGTATCAAAAGTTTAGGAAACTTCTATTCTATCCATTGAACTACGAGGCCAATATTTAAAGAACTTATATCTAAAGTCTGGTCTCGCTTCATGCGAGATATTCTATCCTCCCGATAGCTATCGGGAGAATTACGGGACCAAAAAGTCAGGCGGCAAAAATAACAGATTTACTGTTTACCTTTCAGTTGTAAATAAACTATCATGAAAAAAATTTGCTTTGCCTTACTCATCGGCCTTGTGTCATTTAATTGTATTGCTCAATCCAATCAAAAAGTATTATTGAATCATATCGCTGTTTATGTCGTTGATCTTAAAATAAGCACCGCTTTTTATAAAGATATCGTTGGCCTTGATACAATTCCTGAACCTTTTCACGATGGTCGGCATACCTGGTTTAGTGTTGGTGTTAAAAGTCACTTACACATCATATCAGGGGCAAAGGGAAAAGCTGAACATGAAAAAAACACTCACCTGTGCTTCTCGGTTGCTTCAGTTGCGGACTTCATAAAAGTGCTGGAAAAAAATAATGTTGAATACGAGAATTGGGCAGGTCAAAAAAACACTGTCACCAATCGGGTTGATGGAGTGAAACAGATCTATTTTAAAGACCCTGATGGCTACTGGATCGAGATCAATGACGCAAAGGAATAATAACCAGTGATTAATAATTATTAATACACGCCACTTTTCAATCCTTATCTTTGCCCTCCTCAAAAAGTGAAGTATGAAGTTTTATAATGTGCTTATCAAATACCGTCTTCAAATAGGTATTGCATTAATGATCATTGGTGGTATTACAAACTATCTTTCAGGTTTCTGGCCAGCCTTTCCATTATATTTTGTCGGGCTTATTTTAGTTTTCGGACATTTTTTCTTTGGTCCACTTCGATTGATACAGGAATATTTGGAGTCAGGTGATATGGAAGGCGCAGAAAAAGTTCTTGGCTCAATAAAATTTCCCGGTCTTTTATATAAGCCTATTCGTTCTGCTTATTATACATTGAAAGGAAATGTGGCAATGATGAAACAGGATTATGACGGCGCTGAAAAAATGATGAAAAAAGGATTGGATCTTGGAATGCCGATGAAAGAAGCCGAAGGCGCAAGCTTGCTGCAGATGGGAATGCTCTCAATGCAAAAGAATGATATGAAGCAAGCGGAAAGTTATATTCGCCAGGCACTGCGCAAAGGATTACCGGATAAAGAAAATGAAGCAGCTGCTTTTTTGCAAATGTGCAGCATCATGATGAACAAAAGAGAATTTCGTGCTGCTAAAGATTTTTTTAGAAAAGCAAAAGCATTAAAACCTACCACACCCCAGATCGTAGATCAAATAAAACAATTGGAAAAATATATTACGAGAATACCAGGGTAAATTCAGAACCAGGATTGTCAGGATTAAAAAAGATTATGTGGAAATCAGCGATGATTTCCTTTTTTATGTCTTTATCCTTAACCAGTAACTTTGATTCATGTCATTTATCAAGGAAAAATTAGAAACTAAATTTCGGGAAGAGTACGAAAGATTGAATGAAATGCAGCGCCTGGCTGTTGATACAATTGACGGACCAGTAATGGTAATTGCAGGACCGGGCACTGGCAAAACTCAAATACTTGCCAGCCGTGTGGGGAAAATTTTATTGGAAACAGATGCGCAACCGGAAAATATTCTTTGCCTTACTTATACGGATGCCGGTGTTGTTGCCATGCGAAAAAGGTTATTACAATTCATTGGTTCGGATGCTTACAAAGTGAATATTTATACTTTCCATGCTTTTTGCAATGATGTAATACAGGAAAATCTTTCGTTGTTTGAGAAAACAGCACTTGATCCTATCTCTGACCTGGAAAGAATTGAATTATTTAAGGAACTCATTGATTCATTTCCAAAAAACCATCCGCTGAAACGTTATCGTGGCGATGTTTATTTTGAGATCAATAACCTGCAGCAACTTTTCAGTTCAATGAAAAGAGAAGGCTGGACACCTTCTTATATCAATGAAAAAATTGATGAATACATTGCGGACATTGCTACACGTGATGATTTCATTTACAAAAGGAAATTCAAAGAATTCAATGCCGGCGATCTGAAGAAAGACAAGATAGAAGAAGAAAAAGAAAGAAAAGAAAAACTGCGGGCGGCTGTTAATGAATTTGACCGTTTTCAGCAAATGATGCGGAAAAGAAACCGCTATGATTTTGATGATATGATCAATTGGGTGATAAAAGCTTTTGAAGAAAATAAAAACCTGCTCGCTACCTACCAGGAAAAGTTTCTTTACATATTGGTGGATGAATACCAGGATACAAGTGGTACGCAAAACCGCATTGTCGGGTTGCTTATTAATTATTGGGAAAAACCAAATGTATTTGTGGTGGGAGATGATGATCAAAGCATCTATCGTTTCCAGGGTGCTAACGTGGAGAACATGATAAATTTTGCCGATAGTTATAAAAAAGACCTGATGACGGTGGTTCTTACTAATAATTATCGTTCTACTCAACCTATCCTCGATATTTCAAAAACGTTGATTGATAAGAATGCTGAAAGACTGGTAGAAAAATTGCCGGGCCTTAGCAAAGATCTAAGATCATCACATCATCACATAAGTACTTTAACACATACTCCTGTTATAAAAGAATATGAAACGCAGAGACAAGAAATGATCGATCTTACTTTGCAAGTGCAAAAATTATTGGCAGAAGAAATTCCTCCTGGCGAGATCGCTATCATTTATAAAGAAAATAAATATGGCGTGGAGTTAGCACAGTATTTGAAACTCAAAAACATTCCTGTTTACACAAAACGAAACATTAATATTCTTGAGCTTCCATTGGGGGAAAAAATTATTTCTATAATAAAATACCTTGCCGCCGAACATGATGTGCCTTATGGCGGTGATGAAATGCTTTTTGAAATTTTACATTTTGACTGGTTCCATATCCCTGCAGTAGAGATAGCGAAATTGAGTGTAGAGAATTCCGAAAAAAGATACAACGAGAAAACTTCTTTGCGGAGACTGCTACATGAAAAGTCCAACGCAATACCAAAAGATCTGTTTAGTGTTACTATTCATGAAGGGTTAAAGAAAGCATCTTTTATATTGGAGAAGTTAATTGCTGATGTACCCAACGTTACACTTCAGCATTTATTTGAAAATATCATCCGGGAAACTGGCATTCTCAGTTATATCATGCAAAGTCCCGATAAGCATTGGCAATTACAAATTCTTACTGGGCTATTTGATTTTGTAAAAGAAGAAACCGGGCGCAATTCTTCAATGAAATTGCAGCAATTGGTAAACATTATTGACCTGATGGAGAAAGAAGAACTTTCATTGCCATTGGTACAAGTAAGCGGAAGTGATAAAGGAGTTAATTTATTGACTGCACATGGCTCTAAAGGATTGGAATTTGAATATGTTTTTTTTGCTGGATGCAACGCATCTTTTTGGGAAAAGAAACGCAAACCCGGTGGTGGTTATAGTTTACCGGATACAATGTTCTCATCTCAACCAAAATCAAAAGATGATGAAGAATTACGCCGCTTATTTTATGTAGCATTAACAAGGGCGGAAAAACATCTTTTCATTTCTTTCAGTCGTTTTAAAAATGATGGAAAAGATCTGGAACCATCCATGTTCATCGCAGAAATACTTGACCGCCATTTATTGCCAGCAGAAAAAATTTTTATCAGTGAAGAAATATTATCCGAATTCAGCGCCTTACAATTCGGGGAAGCCGAGGCTCCTGAAATTGAGAAGATAGAAAAGGATTTTGTCGATCGCTTATTGGACAAATTTGTAATGAATGTAACCGCATTGAACAATTATCTTAAATGTCCATTGGAATTTTATTTTAAGAACCTGATCCGTATTCCTTCGCCCAAAAATGAAGCAACAGAATTTGGTTCTGCCGTTCACTATGCATTAGAGCAATTATTCAGAAAAATGCAAGAGGGAGGTAAAGAACAATTTCATTCAAAAGAAACTTTTGTTACAGATTTTGAATGGTACCTCAATCGTCATCGCGAAAGTTTTACACAGGAACAATTTAACCGCCGGCTTGAATATGGACAGGAAGTATTGAATAATTATTATGACAACCGTATAGCCGGTTTTAATAAAATAGTTGCAATTGAAAGAAATATTCGAAATGTAGTTGTAAAAGGAATTCCAATAAAAGGGAAACTGGATAAACTGGAATTCGATGGCAAATCAGTAAATGTGGTTGATTATAAAACCGGTGATCCTGATAAAGCACTTCCAAAATTAAAAGGTCCTTCAGACAAAGAACCAAATGGCGGCGACTACTGGAGGCAAGGTGTTTTTTATAAAATACTTGTTGATAATTATGAACAAAAAAACTGGAAAGTTGTCAGCACCGAATTTGATTTTATTGAACCTGATAAAAAGAAAAACTACAGGAAAGAAAAACTAGTTATAAATCCTGCTGATATCGAGACCGTAACCCAACAAATAATGATGGTGTGGCAAAAGATTCAGGACCGGGAATTTTATATCGGCTGTGGCAAACCAGATTGCCATTGGTGCAATTTTGTTAAGACAAATAACCTTGCTATTGCCTTACACGACATGGAACCAGAAGAAGATAACCAATAGAACCATGATTAACACGATTTTTAAGGATTATTAGGAAAATTAGAACACTTATCAAATGCAAACCATTTAAGTTTGCGACTCGCTATTATGAATAGAACAATTTCTATAAAAGTTATTTCCCCGTTTTTCCTCCTAATCTTTTTGATCACGAAAATCGTGGTTCTTCCGGGCTGTGCCAACATGATACCACCTACCGGCGGCGACAGGGATTCACTTCCTCCACTACTTTTAAAAGCATCGCCTCCTGATTCAAGCAATAATTTTAATACCAGGAGGATCACTTTTACTTTTGATGAGTATATCGAACCGCCGCAGGAGATCTTTAAAAATCTTCTTATTTCACCTAACCCTTCTACTCCTCCGGTTGTAGAATCAAAACTAAGAACACTTACAGTCACAATCAAAGACACACTTGAACCCAACACAACTTACTATTACAATTTTGGTGATGCGATAAAAGATGTTAATGAAGGGAACGTGTTGCATAATTTTTCTTACATCTTCACAACAGGCACCACATTAGACACACTTCAACTTTCGGGTAAGGTTTTACTTGCCGAATCCGGTGGGGTCGATAGTACATTGTTTGTTATGCTCTACAAAAGCGGAGTGGATTCTGCAGTAATAAAAGAACGGCCTCGCTATGTTGCCAGGGTTGATGGTAAAGGTAATTTCCGGTTTTTATATTTGCCATCGGGTACCTATTATATATATGTAATGGATGAGAAGAAACTATACTCCAAACAATCACTTTTTGGATTTAGCGATAGTGCTGTAGAAATTAAATCGAATTCTTCACCTGTTACCTTATATGCATTTGTAGAAGAGAAATCGCAACAACCAACCTCAACATTAAATTTTGCTGGCGGAAATCGGGCCGGTGCAAAACCTGATGAAAGAAGATTAAGGTTTACAAGTAGCGGTAATACGCAGGATCTTCTCGGCGATTTTTATTTAACCTTTGAACGCCCCTTACGTAATCTTGATACAACAAAACTGCAACTAAGTACGGACTCAACTTTTAACCCTGTATCCTCAAGATGGGAAATTGATAGTTTAAATAAAAAGCTCACATTAAAAACCACCTGGAAAGAAAATACTCTTTACAATTTAATACTTGATAAAGATTTTGCAGAAGATACTACAGGTCGAAAACTACTTAAAACTGATACTTTAAATTTTATAACAAGAAAACAAACCGATTATGGTTCTCTAAAGCTCAATTTTACCAATATTGATCTTTCAAAGAATCCTGTATTGCAGATCTCTCTAAATGGAACTGTAGTAGGAACATTCCCGTTAAGTGCCGCTGAGCTTTATCAACCTTTGTTTAACCCTGGCGAATATGACCTCAGTATTCTTTACGATGAAAATAAAAATGGGCATTGGGATCCGGGTAAATTTTTCGAAGGAAGAAAACAACCTGAACTGGTTAAACCTCTCAATAAAAAGATAACTGTCCGATCTAATTGGGACAATGAGTTTGAAATAAAGTTGTGAGCTAAGAAAGAAAAAGAGATTCTCTTTCACTCTTTTTCTCCTTTAAACTCTTAGCCTATCTTTGTCGCGTATGCAATTTTCCTCTCAACTTCTCGAAAATGCTGTCAATGAATTTGCCAAACTTCCCGGTATTGGTAAAAAAACTGCGTTGAGATTGGTTCTGCATTTATTAAAACAGGAAGAAAATAATGTACAGCAGTTCAGCGAGATAATCGCTAAAATGCGCAATGAAATAAAATTTTGCCAGCGTTGTTACAATGTAGCCGATGGAGATATTTGTTCCATCTGCGCTAATAGTATGCGCAAGCAGGAAACTATTTGTGTTGTTGAAAATATCCGCGATGTAATCGCCATTGAAAGTACCCAGCAATACAATGGCACGTATCATGTTCTTGGCGGTATCATTTCACCGCTTGATGGTGTCGGTCCTGATCAGCTCAATATAGAATCACTCATCAATCGTGTACAAAAAGAAAAAACAGAAGAGCTCATTTTTGCATTGAACCCAAACATACAAGGCGATACTACTATATATTACATTCAAAAGAAATTACAGAATACGAATATTCAGATCACTACCATTGCAAGAGGTATTGCATTCGGCGGCGAACTCGAATATGCCGACGAAATGACCCTGGCCCGCAGCCTTCAGAATCGTCTGCCGGTTGAAAGGTATGTAAGCAAATAGCCTACATAAGTTTTGCCTTTTATACCCATAGTCTTTATCTTTGCACCACAGGCGGATTTGTTTATTGTTCGGCCTCTACGGAACTAATAAACGCAAAGAAACTTCACTACTGTTTCCCAACGTTTATATGATTCCAGGATTTTAATTATGTAGTCAGCTGTATTACTACTATGAAGCTTTTGTTGCGACGCTCCGTTCATCTTCTTCAATTCTTATGAACATACTCGCAGCTCAAGGCTCATGGTTCACAGCACAAAGCTTTGAATATGGATATTAAAAACGAACTGGAAAAACGCATTCTCATCATCGATGGTGCCATGGGCACTATGATACAGCGTTATAAACTTTCCGAAGAAGATTATCGTGGCGAAAGATTCAAAGACTGGCCTTCTGATCTCAAAGGCAATAATGATCTGCTTAGTCTTACACAACCGCATATCGTTAAAGAAATTCACAAGCAATATCTCGAAGCCGGCGCTGACATCATTGAAACAAACACTTTCAATGCACAAAAAATTTCATTAGCTGATTATGGAATGCAGGCAATCGCTTATGAAATGAATCTGGCTGCAGCTAAATGTGCAAGTGAAGCAGTTAAAGAATCAGGTAAGCAAGCATGGGTAGCCGGGGCATTCGGCCCATTAAATAAAACATTATCACTTTCGCCTGATGTAAACAATCCTGGTTTTAGAGCTTTAACTTTTGATGATGCTGTTGATGCCTATTATGAACAAACAAAAGGATTGGTTGATGGAGGTGTTGATCTCTTATTAGTGGAGACGATCTTTGATACATTAAATGCAAAGGCTGCCATCTTTGCCATTAAAAAATATTTTAGGGATACAAAGAAGAGTACTCTTCCAATAATGATCAGCGGAACAATTACCGATGCATCAGGAAGAACATTAAGCGGTCAAACCCTGGAAGCTTTTTATACATCCGTGATGCATGCAAAACCATTAAGTATCGGTTTGAATTGTGCCTTAGGGGCAAAAGAAATGCGACCGCATATTGAAGAATTAAGCCAATTAGCGTCCTGTTACGTATCGGCCTACCCCAACGCAGGTTTGCCAAACGCCATGGGAGAATACGATGAGCACCCCGAGGATACTGCCCATTTCCTTGAAGATTGGGCAAAAGAAGGGTTTGTAAACATAGTTGGGGGCTGCTGTGGCACTACACCCGACCATATTCAACACATTGCACAACATGTAAAAAAAATATCACCAAGAAAATTACCGGAGACTACTAAAGAATTGACGATTTGAGTATTATATTAGCGCTATATTCAGGACGGATGGAAAAAACCCTATTAATAGTAGCAATATTGATCATCATCGTTAATAACTTTTCAGTTATCCGGAATGTTTTGGTGAAGAGGAATACTTAGATGCCGGAAAAAAATATCATTTACCCATACTTACGTCTTTCAGGTTTAGAGCCATTAGTTGTTCGCCCAGAAACGAACTTTGTAAACATTGGTGAAAGAACCAATGTAACAGGCTCCAAAAAATTTGCACGTCTCGTTAGAGAAAATAAATATGAAGAAGCATTGAGTGTTGCACGCCAGCAAGTGGAAAGCGGTGCCCAGGTGCTTGATGTAAATATGGATGACGCCTTATTGGATGGCGTACTTGCCATGACAACCTTTCTCAATCTTTTGCAAAGCGAACCAGATATTGCAAAGATTCCCATCATGATCGACAGCTCAAAGTTTGAGATCATTGAAGCAGGATTAAAATGTGTGCAGGGCAAATGCATTGTGAATTCCATTTCAATGAAAGAAGGAGAAGAAAAATTTATACAACAAGCTGAAACATGCCTGATGTATGGTGCTTCTGTCATCGTTATGGCATTTGATGAAAACGGACAGGCCGATACAAAAGAAAAAAAAGTTCGAATATCTCATCGTGCTTATAAAATACTTACAGAGAAAGTAGGCTTTGATCCGCAGGATATAATTTTTGATCCAAACATTTTCGCAATTGCTACCGGTTTAGAAGAGCATAATAATTATGCGGTAGATTTTATAGAAGCGACCAAGGAAATTAAAGAGTTGATGCCGTTGACAAGAATAAGTGGCGGTGTAAGTAATCTTTCATTTTCCTTCCGTGGTAATGATCATGTACGTGAAGCCATGCATTCTGTTTTCCTGTTTTATGCGATCAAAGCCGGAATGGATATGGGAATTGTAAACGCAGGACAGCTGGTAGTGTACGATGAGATCGAACCGGCATTAAAAAAACTTTGTGAAGATGTAATTCTCAATCGTAATAATGACAACAACGAGGCAACTGAAAAATTAATTGCATTTGCTGAAACGGTGAAAGCAAAAGGAAAGGTGGAGGTTAAAGATGAAGCATGGAGAAATACATCCGTAGAAGAAAGACTGAAACACTCACTCGTAAATGGCATAACCGATTATATTGATGTCGATACGGAAGAAGCAAGAGTAAAATATCCAAAACCGCTTGATGTTATCGAAGGTCCGTTAATGGCAGGGATGGATGTAGTAGGCGATCTTTTTGGAAGCGGTAAAATGTTTTTGCCACAAGTGGTAAAGAGTGCAAGGGTGATGAAAAAATCGGTGGCTATTCTCACTCCTTACATTGAAGCAGAAAAAGAAGCAAGAAAGAAAGCCCATTTAGCAGCCGGCACTGAAAATAAAGAATCTGCCAGTGCTCCAAAAGTTTTGCTGGCAACAGTAAAAGGTGATGTGCATGATATAGGTAAAAATATTGTTGGTGTTGTACTTGGTTGCAATGGCTATGATATCATTGATCTCGGTGTAATGGTACACGCAGATAAAATTTTGGATACAGCCGAAAGAGAAAAGGCAGATATCGTTGGCTTAAGTGGATTGATTACCCCCTCATTGGATGAAATGGTGCATGTGGCGCATGAAATGAAACGTCGTGGAATGAAACAACCATTGTTGATCGGAGGTGCCACCACTTCAAGAATGCATACGGCTGTAAAAATTGCTCCGCAATATGATAACGGCGTATTGCATGTATTAGATGCAAGCCGAAGCGTAACGGCGGTAAGTTCTTTATTAAGTAACGAACAAAAGCAACCTTTCCTTGCTGAAACAAAAAAGGAATATGAGAAACTTCGTGAACAGTTTTTAAACAAGAACAAAACAAAATCTCTTATTCCCTATTCTGAATCAGTGATAACAAAAGAATATTTTGACTGGAAGAATTATAAACCCGTAAAACCTGCAACCGAAGGAGTAAAAGTTTTCAAAGAATTTGATCTTGGAACTATTGCAAAATATATTGATTGGGGACCATTCTTTATTGCCTGGGAAATGCCGGGACGTTTTCCTGAAGTTCTATCCGATAAAATTTTCGGCACCGAAGCAAAAAGAATTTATGATGATGCACAAAAGCTTTTAAAGAAGGTCATCGATGAAAAATGGTTTACTGCAAATGGTGTAATTGGATTTTGGCCGGCAACAAGTAATAATGCAGATACCGTTACACTTCAAACAGAAAAAGGTGAAGTAAAACTGGAATCGCTTCGTCAGCAGTTGAAAAAAGCCGTTGGCCAACCAAGTTTTTCATTAAGTGATTTTATTTGTCCTGCTGAGCTCGGCAATGATTTTATGGGTGCATTTGCCGTAAGTGTTTTTGGAGCCAGCAAATGGGTTAAAAAATTTGCAGATGAGCATGATGAGTATAACAAGATCATGGTACAAATTCTTGGCGATCGTTTAGTGGAGGCATTTGCAGAATGTTTACATGAAAAAACAAGAAGAGAATATTGGGGTTATGCCAAAGACGAACATTTAAGTAATGAAGAATTGATCAAGGAAAATTATAAAGGTATTCGTCCTGCCCCTGGTTATCCTGCCTGCCCTGATCATACAGAAAAACTAAAACTTTTTGATCTGTTGAATGTGCAGGAAAATATTGGTATTGAATTAACCGAAAGCCTCGCTATGAATCCGCCAGCTTCTGTTTGCGGTTGGTATATTGCTCATCCGCAAAGTCATTATTTTGGTGTGGGGAAGATCATGCAGGATCAATTAGAAGATTATGCAAGGAGAAAAGGAATGAGTATTGATGAAGCAACAAGATGGCTAAGACCTGTTCTGGAATAATTATTTAAATATCTCTACCTTCAATATTAAAACACAAACATGAGAAAGCAATTTTCACTTCTGCTGGTTACTGCACTTTTTTGTTTTTCCGCTTCGGCACAGAATAATCAAAAAATTGTGTTTGATTTTGTAAAAGCTGATACCGCAGATTTTCGGATCATGGTTTTACAAATAAAAAATGTTTTAAAAGAGAACCCTAACACCATTATGGAAGTTGTTTGCTATGGACCAGGTTTGATGATGCTGGTTAGTGACAAAACGAATGTTGCAAATGAAATGGAAGAATTACAAAAATCTCCGAATGTAAGTTTTGCCGCATGTGCAAACACTATGCGCAGGATGAAAATTGAAAAGAGCCAGTTGGTGACCTTTGCAAAAATTGTACCTGTTGCAATGCTTGAACTATCAGCCCGACAGCAAGAAGGTTGGAGTTATATTAAAGCCGGGTTTTGAGAGTCTTTAGTAAGTAAACAGAATGTATGATCTAAAATACATGTATGTCTCTATCAGATAAACTAAAATCATATTTACAACAAAAAGAAAAAAATAATATGGAAGCAGGTGAAGTATTTCTTTCAGAAAATGGAAAAAGAGAATCGGTGGTAACACTACCAAGCGGTTTACAATATGAAATTATAACACAGGGTGATGGACCGAAACCTTTAGCACACAATACTGTGACCTGTCATTATCACGGTACAACAATAAAGGATGAAGTATTTGATAGCTCTGTTCGTCGCGGACAGCCAGCAAGTTTTCCATTGAATGGGGTAATTAAAGGATGGACCGAAGCATTGCAATTAATGCCAACTGGCAGCAAATGGAAATTATATATTCCACCCCATTTAGCTTACGGCAATAGAAGTATCAGTCGTGAGATCGGGCCAAATAGTACGTTGATCTTCGAAGTGGAGTTGATCTCTTTCAAGTAATTTATCTGGATTTAATTACTCTTGTCTTTGTCCATGAATCATGCCATGGGTATCCACCGAAAGCACTGAATGCTTCAAATGGTACTATACGTGACAATGAACGCAGCAATGCGTCTTTAATTGTAAGTTCGTTTCCATCTTCCCTCACTGCTCTTGTGCCCGTGATTAATTTTCCTAAAGTATAACCTTTGAATGCTTTTTCACAAATGGTATAATAGATAAGATAATTGACAATCCCAACTAAGTAGAATAAAAGCAATAGCTCAAACATATTTTCGTTTGGACTATAGTCAGGAAACCATATTCCTATTATTACTCCAACTGGAATTGCGGCAAGAAAGCTAAGACCAAATTGCAGCAGTAAACTATCAATTAAATAATTTAAAAACCGTTGTGTGGTGCTTGCAGATATAAGGTGAATCTCTGAAATTAGTTCGCTTGATAATCCTGTTTCTGTTAGCTGGTTGTAGTTGGTTTCTTCCATGATATTTTATTGGCTAAAAAAACAGTAATACTTTTATTTTTTTAAACCCATTCCCAGATCTATTAAGTCTTTCTTTAGTTGACCCGAGTTATGAAAATGAATTCCTTTTATTCCTAATTCCTCGGCAGCTTTAATATTCCTTAAATTATCATCAATAAAAACCGCTTGTGAAGGATCGATAGAAAATTTAGTAAGCAGTTTTTGATAAAAGTCCTGAAAAGGCTTTCTTGTTTTTTCTTCACCGCTTACAAGTCTTCCATCAAACCAATGCAGAAAATCATAACGCTCCAATGCAATATGAAATGTTTCTGCACTCCAATTCGTAAGAGCATATGTTCTTAAACCCGGTATTTGTTTTAACTGTTTGAATATTTCTACCGTGCCATCAATCGGCCCACCAAGCATCTCAGTCCACCTGCCATAGTAAGCTTTAATTTCTTTTTCCCATTCAGGATGTTGTGCAACTAATTCTTCCGTTGCTTTTGCGATCGGGTAACCCGCATCCTGGTTCTCATTCCAATCATGTGTAGCCACATTTTCAAAAAACCAATCGATCTCTTCTTCCGTTTTAAAAATAGTACGGTAAACATAGCGGGGATTCCAGTCAATAAGAACTCCACCAAGATCGAAAATGACAGTATTAATTTCCATGCTGTTTTATTTCTTTTAAAATTTTATCAAAAGTAAGCATCAACGTCTTTCCATTAACCATGGAGAACGTTTACGTGGTTTTATTTTATAATTCGTACTGATATACGTGCGGATATGTGCCATCGCTTCATTAATATCATCAGTAAGCAATACCAGCGAAAGATCTTCTTTTGCTATTGATCCATTATTTGCCATATGTTCCAGCACATCCCAAAGCTCTTTGTAATACTCTTTTCCAAATAATACTATTGGAAATTGAGTGATCGTCTTTGTTTGTATCAATGTAAGCGTTTCAAAAAATTCATCCATTGTTCCGAAACCTCCAGGTAAAATGACGAAAGCATAAGAATATTTTACCAACAAAACTTTTCGAACAAAAAAATGTTCAAACGTAATTGATCTGTTCATATAGGGATTGGGCATCTGCTCAAATGCGAGTTGAATATTACATCCTACAGAGATGCCGCCGTTTTCAAAAGCGCCACGATTTGCAGCTTCCATTATACCTGGTCCCCCGCCTGTCATCGTAACAAATCCCAACGCTGAAATTCTTTTTCCAAATTCTCTTGCAGCAATATAAAATTTATGATCTTCTTTAAATCTTGCAGACCCAAACACAGTTATGCACGGGCCAATAAAGTGTAGTTTGCGAAAGCCACGAATAAATTGCCAGAAAACCCTGAAGGCAAATGATAACTCAAAACCCCGGCTTTTTGGACCATCAAGATAAACATGCGATTTTGGTGGGATAAGGTGTTCTTCGGGTTTCATTTTTAATTCCTTCTTTCTTATAAAAATAGAATAATCCTGCTATACTTATTTATTCAATTCATTTAACTTGTCGTCTTAATTTTTTGCAATGCGAATTATCTCTTACAATGTAAATGGAATAAGAGCTGCGATCAAAAAAGGTTTTCTTGAGTGGTTGAAAACAAATCCCGCTGATGTTATCTGCGTACAGGAAACAAAAGCGTTGAAAGAAAATGTAGATCATATGTTGTTTAATGATCTTGGTTATCATGACTATTGGTTCAGTGCACAAAAGAAAGGATATAGTGGCGTAGCAGTATTTTCTAAAATAATTCCTGACAAAATAGAAATAGGCAACGGGCATAAAGTCAGTGATGATGAAGGAAGAATTATTCAACTTGATTTCAAAGATGTGAAACTTATTAACGCTTATTTTCCATCAGGCACAAGTGGTGATATTAGACAAACTTTTAAATATCATTGGCTTGATGAATTCTTTACCTGGATCAATAACTTAAAAAAGAAGCATCCAAAGCTGATACTCTGCGGTGATTATAATATAGCACATAAAGAAATTGATATTCATGATCCTAAAGGCAATAAAAATTCATCAGGATTTTTACCAGAAGAAAGAAAATGGATGGATAAATTTTTTGAGAATGGTTGGACAGATACATTTCGTGAATTTCACACTGAGCCTCATAGATATAGCTGGTGGAGTCAGCGTTTTCCTACTGTTCGTTTGCAAAATAAAGGCTGGAGAATTGATTATATAAATGTTACAGATCCGCTAAAAAAGAAGTTAAAGAATGCGGAAATTTTTCCTGATGTCAAGCATTCTGATCATTGCCCGGTATATTTAGATATCGAAATATAAAGCTGCTTATAAAATCTTTTTGTTTAGTTTGAGCAGCTATTATTCACCAAACCACCCCTGATGACAGGATTGATCTTTCTGCTTGTTCTCATTTTACTTGTTGCTTTTATTATTCTTGTTATTATTTTATACCGAACTTCTGAGCAACAAAAACTTACTGAATCATTATACGACCGGGTTAAATATTTAAGTGATGATATTGCATCGCTTACTAAAGATCTCAAAACCTTAAAGCAGCCGGTAGAAACAAAAAGTACAATAGTTGAAGAAACGTCTTTACAAAAAACATTTGTACAATCATCGACAGCCGTAACTCCAAAAGAAGAAAAGAAAGAAGAGGTAAAACCAATCTTTACCCCTGAAATAAAAAAACAAGAATTGCAACCTGTTGTTGAGATCAAACGAGAAGAGATCATTGTTGAGAAAAAAGAACCTCCTAAGCCGCTCTTTGTTCCTTCTTCAAAACCAGCAACCGATCTTGAAAAATTTATTGGAGAAAATCTTTTAAATAAAATTGGTATTGCCGTACTAGTATTAGGTATTTCTTTTTTTGTAAAATATGCGATAGATCAAAATTGGATAAAGGAAGCTGGTCGTGTTATCGTTGGCCTTATTGCCGGCGGCATATTGATAGGTATTGCTCATCGAATAAGAAATAGTTATCGTTCTTTTAGTTCTGTATTGATGGGTGGTGGGCTTACCGTTTTTTATTTCACTATAGCATTTGCATTTCATCAATATCATCTTATCAGCCAAACGGCAGGATTTATCATCATGGTTGTCATCTCTGCGTTTGCAGTGCTTCTGTCTCTCTATTACGATCGGAAGGAATTAGCCATTTTAGCAACAATTGGTGGATTTATAACACCTTTCCTTGTTAGCACCGGGCAAGATAATTATACGGCTCTCTTTATATACCTGTGTATCCTGAATTCCGGATTGATGGTGCTGGCCTGGTTTAAGCGTTGGCCTTCTATAAATATTATTGCATTATGTTTTACAGCTGTTATTTACGGCGGTTGGCTGATCAGAAAAATGTGGTTTGATTCTCCTGTAGCAGTTCCGTATAAAGACGCTATGTTGTCTGGAACTTTATTTTACCTGCAGTTTGTCACAATGAATATTGTAAACAATATTCGGCAAAACAAAATTTTCAAGGCTTTTGATTTTATGGTCGTACTGAGTATAAATTTTCTTTTTTACCTCGCTGCCATGTTTATTCTTTCTTACTGGAATAATGATAATTACAGTGGATTATTTACAGCCTTACTTGGTATATTCAATTTGTGTTTGGTGCTTGGGTTTAAACAAAAGAAAACGATCGATCCGAATTTTTTATCCTTGCTTACAGGCTTGGCAATCACTTTTATTTCTTTAACGGCTCCTGTACAATTCAAAGGAAATCATGTCGCCTTATTTTGGGCAGCTGAATCTGTGATCTTATTCTGGCTCTTTCAAAAAACAAGGACTATTCAGCTTAAAGTCGCGTCGCTTATTATCGCAGCACTTATGCTTGTAAGTGTTGGTGCCACCTGGATACAGGTTTATTTTTCTGATCATAAGCTTATCCCGATACTTCTCAACAAAGGATTTAGTACAACAATTGCAGTAGCAGCTTCATTGTTCATTTATTATAAACTGATGTATAAAGAAGCAGATACGTTTTATTTAAAAAATCTGCGAACCCAATCAATAAGAGATCTTTTTTTAGGGGCCTTTATTATTACTCTTTATTTATCCGGTGTTTTGGAAATTTATTACCAATTCAGCACAAGGAACAATATCGAATCTCTTTTTATTATTTACCTGCAGCTCTATACTTTTCTTTATGCTATCATTGTTTTATTCGCCTTCAAAAGATCCACAGTATTCCCGGTATTTAAATTATTATTTACAATTCTTTGTATTGGGCTGTACGTAATAAATATTAATACCAATTATGAGATCTCTTTAGCATTGCTTCAAAAAAATAATGGCAGCCTTTTTATTGCTCATTGGATAAGCGTTGTTTTATTAGGCTGGCTATTGATCGATCTTGTCATCTATTTTAGGAAAACTGAAAATAAAAACTGGAGCTTTTATTTTAATTCTTTTGCGTGGATCTCGGCTCTCAGTTTTATTCTATTACTTAGTGTTGAAATTTACCAGGTCAACCTATGGTTGAATTATCAAAAAGATGATTGGCCATGGTGGGAGAATTTGTATTATAAAGCAGGGCTTAGTATTCTCTGGAGTATTTGTTCATTTATTATGATGTGGCTGGGTATGCAATATAAATTCCGTCCATTGCGGATCATCTCTTTAAGTCTTTTTACCGTTACTCTTATAAAATTATTTACGTATGATCTTAGTAAGATCCCGCCGGGTGGTAAAATTGCGGCGTTTATTTTGCTGGGTGTTCTATTGCTTACCGTATCGTTCATGTATCAGCGGTTGAAAAAGATCATTATTGATGACGCTGAAACTAATAATGTAACTAATTAAAAACATTAAACATGTTTATCTATAATGTTACCGTAAAAATTGATTGGTCAATTCATGAAGCATGGGTGCAATGGATGCTGAATGAACACATGCCTGAAATGATAAAAACAGGGTGCTTTGCTGAATCAAAGCTTCTTCGGCTATTAGAAATAGATGAAAAAGAAGGCCCAACGTATGCGGCTCAATACTTTACCGATAGCAAATCTGACTATAACCGTTATATCGAAAATTACTCAACCGCGATACGACAAAAATATTTTGATGCGTGGGGAAATCGTTTTATAGCTTTCCGCAGCCTCATGCAAATCGTACAATAACTTCAAAAACAACTATAAATAGGGGATCAGAGGAAATCCTTTCCCCATGTGATTTCCAGGGATTTTATTTGTTCTAAAAAAACAAAGAAAAAATTTTGCTGCCAATCAAAAGCGGTTAAATTTGCCGCCATTATTACCCACAAAACCAACTATAATGAATAAGGCCGACTTAATTGATGTAATTGCTGAAGAGGCAGGAATCACGAAAACCCAGGCAAACGCAGCACTTGATTCTTTTACAAATGCTGTTACGAAAACTTTAAAGAATGGCGGCAAGGTTACACTTGTTGGCTTTGGTACTTTCCTGCTTTCGTACAGGGAAGGAAGGAAAGGACATAACCCGCAAACAAAAGCACAGATAAATATTAAGGAAAAAGTTGTTGCAAGATTTAAAGGGGGAAAAGAACTTTTAGCAACATTAAAATCTTCAATGAAGGACCTAAAACCTTTATTGCAAAAGAAAAAGAAGAAATAAAAACATCTTTAGATAAATCTCTTGTTACTTTACATAAGCAAGAGATTTTTTATTTTATAAACAAACTAAAAATCAAGATCATGGGAAGAGGCGACAAAAAAACTAAAAAAGGGAAAATTACAAAAGGAAGTTTTGGTAAAAGCAGACCAGCGAAGAAGAAGAAAAAGTAAAGTATAAATAGTATATAAAGTATATAGTGTTTCCAATTGTTACATTATATACTTTATATATTTAGCCTATTGTCAAGGAGCCAATCTCTCAATTTTCCATTCTCCATTTTCTTCCAAAGAATATTGGATGCGATCATGCAGGCGGCTGGGTCTCCCCTGCCAAAATTCAATTACAACAGGTTTTACAACATAACCACCCCAATGAGGCGGACGGGAAATAGCTGTTCCTTCCATTTTATTCACCAGTTCATTAAACTTTTCATCCAGCCATTGCCGGTCTTCGATCACACGGCTTTGCGGCGATGCCCATGCACCGATGCGACTTGCTTCAGGACGTGATTGAAAATATTCATCGCTTTGCATTCCACTTATCTTTTCAATTAATCCTGTTATTCTCACTTGTCTTTCCAATTCTTTCCAAAAGAAAACGAGACAGGCTTTTGGATTTTCAGCAAGTTGTTGAGCTTTATAACTCTCATAATTAGTAAAAAAAACAAACCCTTTCTCATTAACTTCTTTCAATAAAACAATTCTTGCAGAGGGCAATGCATCAATGGAAGCAGTTGCCAGTGTCATTGCATTTACTTCATCGATCTTTGAATTCACGGCCTCCACCCACCATTTCTCAAATTGTTTAATCGCATTTGCGTCTACATCGGTTTCTGATAAACTTTTGTGAGAGTAATCTCTTCTTATATCTGCAATAGTGTTATGCATAAAATTTTAATTCATTGTAAAGGTAAACCTGCGTCAATAAAAAAAGCTCCGACCGGAGCTTTTACTTTATGATTTTGATCTGTTACAACCCAGATTCTTGTTTTTCTCTTAACCTGTCTCTTTCTTCAGCCACAATATTTAGTTTACTTTCCAATTCGCCCAATCTTTTTATCTGGCCTTCAAGTTTTTTATTAGCATCTGTCATTTGGTGAAGATCATTGTTAAGTTCTTCCAGGAAAACAACCTTCTTTTGCAATTGCTGACGTTGCTGATTGGACTCAGTTAATTTATCTTCCACTTTTGCAAGTTCGATCTGCAATACCTGGTTTTCATACAAATAATGATTGACCTTATTTTTTGATTCATCCAGCTCACGGGTAGTTTTATAATAAGCTTCTTTCAGATCTTCATATTCAATACTCATCATTGTTGATGAAGAGAGCTGCGATTCTAATTTATGGATCTTGCCTTGCAGGGTATTAAACTCATTATAAGCACTATCCAGCATTGCATTCATTTCGGTGGTAAGGTGTTCCTTTTCCTTTATATGATGGATCTCATCTTCTTTTTCCTCCAGCAAATATTTCATGTCTTTGATCTGCATGCTCAGCTCTTCATTGCTTCGTAATATCTCCTGGCTCTTTTCTTCCGTTTCTTTAATTACATCTACTTGCTCCAGTAGTTGGCTTATTTTGGCATTATGATCCATCAGGCTTTGCTGCGCCTGGCGAAGTTGTTCGTAATAATCCGGTCTTGTTTGCGGTAAAGACTTTTCTGAGCTCTTTTGCTCAACATCAAGGTTCAATTTCCTTACCTGGCTTTTCAATTCTTCGATCTCTATTTCGTAGATCCTTTTATTTTCAGTTGCATCAAGCAGCCGGTTTTTCAGATCAGTAATTTCTTTGTCCTTTATTTCCGCTTCGTTTAAATATTTTATTTTCCAATCATCAAGACCACTGCTTAAAGATTTTTTTCTCACTGGAGGATCATTTTTCTCACCACGGCGGCTGCTATAAAATAAATGGATCACCACACCAACAACAATAGCGCTGATAAACAGAATAGCAATCTCAAAAATTGATAAACTAATACTTAACATAAATAAATTAACAATGGAAACTAATAAAATTCCGTCAGTTTTAACCCGGGAAGTTTTTCACAAAATCTACAAAGACTGAATAAAGAATTGAAGAGTTATGAACTCGTGACCAATGTGCCAACTTTTTCGCCAGTTACTACACGACGAAGGTTGCCGGGTCTGTTCATATCAAATACTACAATTGGAAGATTGTTTTCCATACAAAGAGTGAATGCGGTCATATCCATCACCCGCAGGTTTTTGCTTATGCATTCTGCAAAAGTTATTTTATCAAATCTTTTTGCAGTGGGATCTTTTTCCGGATCAGCCGTATAAATACCATCAACCCTCGTCCCTTTTAAAATCACACTCGCATTGATCTCAATAGCCCGGAGCGAACCCGCAGTATCTGTTGTAAAATAAGGATTGCCGGTACCAGCGCCAAAAATCACCACACGACCTTTTTCCAAATGCCGGATAGCACGGCGACGAATATAAGGCTCCGCGATCTGCTCCATCTTAATAGCACTAAGCAATCTAGTAAATACACCCACTTTTTCAAGTCCTGCCTGCAAGGCCATTCCATTGATCACCGTGGCCAGCATTCCCATATAATCACCATGAGCTCTTTCGATGCCGGTCTCCGCTTCATTCATGCCACGATAAATATTACCGCCGCCAATTACAATGGCTACTTCTACCCCTATCTCTGTCAGTAGTTTTATGTCGGCCGCATACTGGGCAATTACGTCATTATCAAATCCAAAATTCTTATCCCCCATCAAAGATTCACCCGAGAGTTTCAGAAGAATACGTTTGTACTTTGGAACCATGTGGGATTACAGTTTTTAGTGTGCTGCGAAGATAGGGATTTGAGGAATTAGGTTATTGAAGGTTGCAATTGGTTTATACAGCACATAAATTCTATTCTTCGATCACTTTTCTTTAGGAGTTTTAAAATTTTATACCACATGTCATTGGGCTTTAGTGTGAAGAAACAGGTTCTATCAGAAACTGAATCCTTATCAAAAAAACATACTGGACATCATGTTCCTTCACCCCCATGATTTTACACTCGTGGTTTGACATTTAAGAACCGCACAGACATTTGTTGTATATTAACAAAGAGAAATTAAAACAGGAGTAGTAATAAAATTTACATACAGTCTAGTATTATAAAACGCAAGGAAAGATGATTTGAAAACATAAATATACTGGCTATTGGCTTCTTTAAAATTTATACAAATCATTTTTACAATACAATTGTTTTTACTGCCATGTAATAGCAAGGGACAGTTATATTTTAAAACAAAAAACCTTACAGCCGAAAATGGACTTTCGGATAATAGAGTAACCTGTTTCCATAAAGATAAAAAAGGGTTTATGTGGATAGGCACCCGCAATGGGTTGAATAGGTATGATGGACATTCATTTAAAGTGTTTCGGCCGGCAGCCAATAATTCCATTTCCAACGAAATAATAAACGATATAGCTGAAGACAGTAAGGGGAGGATATGGGTGGCCACTATGGAAGGACTGAATATTTATGACCCCGCTGCTAATAACTGGACTTGTATGATGCCCGACCCCGATACTTTAGTACGAGCAATTCCAAACTTCATAGTATGGGATATAATGATAGATAAAAGCGACATGGTGTGGATAGCATCTGATGTTCATGCATTTTGCAGTTATGATTTCAACCTGGATAAGTTTACTTATTATAACTGGCCTGGTTTTGCCCGGAGTAATCCTACAATTAAACAATACAAATACAAGTCAATTCAAAAATTTTCAGCAAAAAGCGACCATGAATTTTGGCTGGGTACCACAACAGGGTTGATGTTGCTTAACACTGACACAAAGCAATTCCGATTTATTGCTAGTGCGGGATATTTTGCTCGTGTGATTGGCCTGGTATATGACCCTGGAAATAAAAAAGTATTTATTTCAACAGAAGAAAGCAAACTGTTTAGCTATGATGAATCTGAAAATAAATACAGCGAAATTTTTGCAGATGAAGCACAATACCCCGCCACCAGTTTTTTCCAACCCGATCAAAATGAAATATGGATGCCTTCTGAAAAAGGGCTAATAAAAATAAGCAACGATAGAAAGAAAATAAGGTTAGAACAAAACATTCCACAACTTACCGGCACGCTGCTTTCTGGCGGCACCATGTCTGTTTATACTGACAATAACAATATACGCTGGGTGGCTACAAAAAACGGCATTTCTGTTTTTGATCCTTCGGCCAGGCATTCCTCTTTCCTGCCTTTGGTCCCGGCATCAGATAAGGAAAGTATCAACAATATGGGTGGGGTATTTTATGATGATAGCAGCCATTGCTATTTTGTATGCAGTCTGAACCCCGCAGCCGTATTCATCATCAACAGTATAAGTGGGCAGATAGATAAAATAATGACCGATGCAAATGGTAGCCCATTTCAATTATGCATAAACATAGAAAAAGATCTTCATAATAACCTTTGGCTGCTTACCGATAACCATGTTTACAATTATAATAGAAATACAGGAAAATTTGTATTATTCAACACGCCAAATAACGGAACAAAGATGACGTTCCGGGACATACTGCACGATGAAGAAGGCAATTATTGGTTTGCTCCTTATAATGGTAGGTTATTTTATTATAATACTGTAGAAAAAAAATTTATCGTACCAAAAGACAGTTCTCTAAAGCGCATCAAAAACATTACAGGGATGAAAACTGTTGGCAATAATGGAGAAATAGTGATTAGTAGTTTTGGGCAGAATATTTACAGGTACAATTTGTTTACAGGCAAGAAAGAATTTTATCTAGACAAAAAAGGGACTGAGGCATTATCCCTTATTAACGATATTGATAAGGATGCCAAGGGCACACTTTGGGTAGCTACGTCTTCTGGTGGTGTTTTTAGGTATGACCCGGATATGCCTTTCGAAAAAGCCTTTACCGGGTTTGATATGAAGGCAGGCTTTATCAATAATAATATTCTTTCCTTATGTAGTGATGATGATACTACCGTCTGGCTTTTATCGGGTAATGGACTATCGGCAATGAATGCCAGCGGTCGATTTTTATTTGAGCTGAAAGATGAACTGCCATTCAACTTTACCTCATACACTTCTGACAACATATTTCCGCATGATATTTTCTTTAGTTCTGCAAACAAAGAATTATTAGTGGGAGTTGGTGGTGGGTTATTAATTCATTCTTTGAAACCAAAGGATCGTTTAGCCTCATTCCCAATAGTGATCACCAATATAAAAGCATCTGGTAAACCACTCACTGACATTCAAATCAACGAAGCATCAGCATTACGAATTCCTTATAGGTCCAATTCCATAATATTAGAATTTGCAGGATTATACTACGGCAACGATGCTGCGCTGGTGTTTGAATATAAACTGCATGGTTATGATAAGGATTGGATAAATGCAAATAAAAATTTTGAGGTGGGTTACCAAAACCTGCCGCCTGGTAAATATAGTTTTTATGTCCGTGCAAGGGAAAGGAGAGGAATTGTTATTAGCGAAATGCAAGGCTATTCTTTCAGGATAATACCCTCTTTCTGGCAAACATGGTGGTTTTATTTTTTAATAGCGACAGGTCTGTCCGTCGGGATATATATATTATTTCGCTACCGGTTGAATCAAAAACTAAAATTATTTGAAATGCGTAACCGCATCAGCCAGGACCTGCATGACGAAATTGGAGCTTCCATGAGTGGCATTAACCTGCTTAGCCAGATGGCTGGTGAAAAATTAGAACATAACAAACCTGAGGAGGCTGCTGAGTATTTGGTTAAAGTAAAAAATTATACCCAGGATGTAATTGAAAAGCTAAGTGATATGGTGTGGATCTTTAACCCTCAAAATGACAGTATTGAAAAATTGTTGCAGCGGTTAAAATCTTTTACCATTTCGGTGGCTTTATCAAAAAATATTAAAGTTCACTTCGTAACAGATAAAGCAAGCGAAATAATAAATTTAACCATCCGGCAACGTAAGGCGATTTTCCTGATAAGTAAAGAAGCTATCAATAATGCTTTTAAATCTTCATCATGCAACAATATATATTACCAATTAATTGCCAACGGTTCTAAATGGCAGCTTCGGATACAGGATGATGGCAAAGGTTTTACCCTTACAGAAAAAACTGATGGCAATGGGTTACGGAATATGCAGGCAAGAGCAGATGAAATAAGAGGTGAACTTGCAATTTGGTCGGAACCTGGTAAAGGCACAATAATTTCGTTGGAGTTCTAACCCTAAGCTTGCCTTTCAAATTTCTTTTTATTTTCAATCATGTTGTTTATCACCAGCGAACTCCGATAAAATACGTTGTTGAGTAGTAATTGAGAAAATACATCGACAGGATTAATAATTTGAATCAGAAAGAAGTAACTTAATATTCTATCCCGACGTGATTACTGCATTTTGATCCTTACTATTTATTAAAAAGTACAAAACCCTCAATTGGGGGTATGAATATTTTTTATATAACAATAGTTTTATTTTATTATGTAATCTTTAAAATCTAACATCATGCCAACACAAAGTAAAATCGAGTTGCCGGCAGGTACAACCGGTTTGGGACATTCCATAAAAGAATCAAGGGAAAGCTTGAAAGAAAGATTAGAATCTTATCGTGAAGGTTTACCTAAAAGAGAAACCAAGTCATGCATCTTAAGACTCACTGATATTAAAGCCTTGATCGACTTTTATTCCAACCCTGATATTTTAAACGAAGAAAACCCCATCGACAGTTTCAGAATATATTTATTTAGAGAGGTGCCAAACAAGCTTTATGAACCTTCTGGTCAAAAGATAGCTCAGATAGGGGACAAAGGGCAAATTAGTTTCATACTAGTACCTACAAATAATTTTGATGATAGGGATGCAGAAGATAAGAGTAGTGCAAATGATATGTTCGATTACAATAATGAATGTTTAGTGTTATATCCAGGAGGAGAAACCACAGGTCTTTGCCCAACGAATTGCGGCGGTTCAGAAGGATGAGGTAAAATAAAGATTAAATGAACTGGTTAAGATTTTTTACCCATTGGGGATTTCTTTTAATTCAACTGATCACAGCAGTATTAGCAATCCGTTGTTGGAATAAAAACAGATCAATAGCGTGGAAGATATTTATCATTGCCTGGATACTTACTTTTTTAACAGAAACGTCTGGGAAAATAATGGGATACTATGGTATCCATAACCTTTGGCTATACAATTATTTCTTTACGATCTTTTATCCTGCTATTGTTTTTTTGTATTTTCTTGTTTTTAAAAAAAGCTGGTTAAAGTGGTTTGCAGCCATTATAACAATCACACTTTTTGGATGGTCAATAATTTATCTATTGACCGGGAATAATACAGCTCTTGACACCCCCTATGCATTGACAGCGAGCATAGCAATTCTCTTTTTTGCAATAGTTTATTTGGTTCAAACATCACTTGATAAAGAATCAGTGATCCCTTTGCGAAATGATTTTTACTATTGGTTCAGTACAGGATTCTTTATTTATTTTACTTTTAATGCTATCCTGATCGGGATGTATACAATGGTCACTACAAGCAAAGTAACCTGGTTACCAACGTTTACTTTTTATGCAAATCATTTAGTTACCTTGGTACTGCATCTCTGTCTTTGGGCAGGTTTTAGAGCTGCATATAAATGGATGAAGTAACCCGCATATTAATATTTACTACCATTTTTACTTTCTCGGTAGCTATTTTGCTATTAGTTTCATTTAATACAAATAGAAGGAGACAATTGCAGCATAAAAAACAGTTACTTGAAAAAGAATATAAGACAAGGGAAGAAGCATTGCTCCAGGTATCCCGGGACCTGCATGATGATATTGGATCGTCTTTAAGTGGTATCAATATGCTGAGTCAATTGGCACAAGAAGAGATCATTCAGCATAACAATTCTTCGGCTACGGAAATATTACAAAAAATAACCGGGTATACAACAGAGGTAATTGATAAGGTAAGTGACATGGCATGGTTACTTAAACCGAACCAGGAATCGCTATCAATGCTTATAAAAAAATTAAAAACTTACAATGTAGCATCGGCATCTTCAAAAAATATTGTTTTACATTTTGAAAACAATAAGTGTGCTATAGAAAAAGAATTGACCATTCCACAGCGAAAAGCTATCTATCTTGTAAGTAAAGAAGCTATCAATAATGCGATCAAATACTCATTATGTAAAAATATTTTTCATAGCTTACAAAATGTCGATAACAAAATAAAGCTCCAGATAAAAGATGATGGTAATGGATTTAGTTTATCAGAAATAAATAGTGGAAATGGATTAGCAAATATGAAAGTGAGGGCAGAGGAGATCAAAGCAGACTTTGACATCATATCGGAACAGGGGAAGGGAACAACAATAATGCTGGCGTTTTAAATCCCTCATTTGGGGGTGAATAGGATCATCGATCATAAACCTAAATTTGCATAGTGAACGATAACAAAGAAATACGAGTGACAATATTTGAGGATAACCCGATCATGATGGATGCATATCGTTCAATTTTAAATGGGTCACCCGGATATAAATGCTCCGGAAGTTTTACAAGTTGCAATAATTGGAAGAATGACATTCAAAAAAGTCAGCCTGATGTGATCCTGATGGATATTGAAATGACAGGAATTGATGGCATTGCTGCTACCCGATTGATCAAAAAAGAATTTCCAACAATACCAATTCTCATACAAACTGTTTTTGAAGACGATAATAAAGTATTTGAAGCTCTTTGTGCCGGCGCAAATGGATATATTTTAAAAAATACTTCACCAATAAAAATGCTCGAAGCAATTGCCGATGTAAAAACTGGTGGAGTGGCATTTAATCCGACAGTTGCAGCAAAAGTTGCAGCGCTTTTTCAACGATTCATTGCACCTTCTCAAATCATTAATGATTATCATTTAACGGAAAGAGAAAGAGAGATCCTTCACCTTCTTACCGAAGGCATGCCAATGCCACGCATTGCCGAAAAAATATTTCTCGGTTATGAAACTGTTCGGGGATATGTAAAAAATATTTATCAAAAACTCCATGTTGCTTCAGCCACAGAGGCTGTGGCCAAAGCCTTGAAAGAAAGGTTAGTTTGATTTATAATTAACAAATTCTGTTTCGTTTTTTTTCCTCAATCTATTTTATATCTCCTAAATACCTCCAATTGTGGGGTTGTTAAGGCTTTGCTCTGCCAATAGTTTTGAATCATTATTCCAGAAAATTTAAAAAATAATTTTTAACTCAAAAATTTACAATCATGAAATCATTAGCCAAAACTTTATCGTGGCTTTCTGTGCTGAGCCTGATAGTTTTTATTTCCTGCCAGAGACAAATTGATAAACCAGCTGCTCAGGAAGAAATTGCAACTGCTCCTAACAACAACAATGGACATGGTCATCTAAAACAAACAAAAGAATATTCTTCTGATGTATTGCTTCGGTGGATCGATTTTCAATTGACACTTTACAAAATAAACTCCGGTGTAATGGGTGGTATTGGAGGCGCTCGATTTGCTGCCTGGACCGGTATCACTGCTTATGAATCAGTAGTGCCAGGCATGCCAGCATACCAGTCTCTTTCAGGTCAGCTTACAGCATTTACCGGTTTACCAAAAACAGAGCCTGGTTTTGCTTATCATTGGCCCCAAAGTCTTAATGCAGCGCTGGCTCATTTAACTACCAACCTTTTCCCGGCACCTGCTGGTCAAAAAGCAGCACAGGATCAGAGTATAAAAGATTTCAAGGATAATCTTTATAATGAGTTTCTTAATGGGGGAGCCAGTGCAGAACTGCTGAATCGTTCATCCATATTTGGAGAAGGAGTGGCAACTAAAATTGTTCAGTGGGTAAATTCGGAAAATAAACCTGTCATCCCCGATACTTATCCAACGGAGGCCGGTTTTGACATTGCGTCCGGCGAATGGGTTCGTACTAATCCCAACGCTCCATCCGCTTTGCGTAACTGGGGTCTTACCCGTCTTTTTGCTCCGGAAAGTTTGGCTGGCATTGTTACATCAGATCCTTTTACATACTCCACTGCGCAGGGTTCTGATTTTCGTAATATGGCGCAAGCTATTTATGATAAGAGTTATAATCCTCATAATCTAAGCGTCAGTGACAGGCTTACAATAGCAAATTACTATGCCATCCCCGGTTATGGTACAGGACACTATCTGAATATCGTAAAACAGGTGCTTGAAAAAGCAAATCCAACATTAGATATCAGTGCATTGATATTGGCACAAACTGGTATGGCAGTAGGAGATGCTGGTGTTGGATGCGTACAGGTAAAGTATGCAAATAATGTAGTGCGGCCCCAAACTTATATCAGGAAGGTATTTGGCGATGCGGGATGGGCACCTCCTATTGGTCAACCCAATCACCCAGATTATCCATCAGGACATTCTACTCTGGCCGGAGCAGCAGCTGAAATACTCGCTCATCATTTTGGCGACAACTTTTCTTTTACGGACAAGAGCTTTGTTGATTTTACAGGCAACCAGTATTTTGATGCCCGTGCACACAGTTCTTTCACTGAAATGGCAAATGAAATTGGCGACTCCCGTGTATATGGACAAATACATTATCCAAAATCATGTGAGGATGGCCAGTCGCTGGGAAGAAAAGTTGCGCAGAACATTTTATCAACAGTGAAATTTTTGAAAGATTAAAATTGTTTTTAAATCAGGATCAATAACCGCTACTGTCGTTGGAAAGACAACGACAGTAGTTAACCTTAGGATCATGAAAAAGATAATTCATTATTCCGCTTTGATCATATTAACAGCGTGTATAAGTTTTGCAGGATGCAAAAAAGAAGATCCTGTTGCTCCTTTTATTAATACACCTCCGCCGCCACCACCACCTCCTCCTCCTCCGCCTGCGGTTTTCAATCCACACCTGGTGCCATTTGCTACTCTTTCTAAGGCAAGATTTGCAATTGCAGCAGGGACGGCTGGTAATAAAATATTATTTGCCAGTGGAATGTATGGCGAAGATTGTTTTGTTCCGGGAGGTGATTATGGTGATTCAATGTCAAGTGTTTGTATTTCCAATTCAACGAGAGTAGATATATATGATACAAACACTCATACATGGTCAAAACATGAATTAGCAAGATACTATCAAGCCGGTCGAAGTGTTACTGTGGGCAATAAAATTTTTTTCAGTGGAGGATTGGATACTGCTGATCGTGCATTGTCTGATAAAATGGACGTTTATGATGTTTCAACCAATTCATGGTCAGTTATTCAACTTAATGAGCCAAGAATGAATGCTAGTGTAGCAACACTCGGCAATAAAATTTTTTTTGCAGGTGGATTGAAAATCATGGGATTTCAAAATCTTGTCCTTTCAAATAGAGTAGATATTTATGATGTTTCATCCAACTCCTGGTCATCAGCCACACTAAACGAAGCGAAGACTAATATAACTGCAACTTCAATAGGCAACAAGATCATATTTGCCGGAGGAGACTATTTTGGATGGCAGCCGGTTTCAAATACAATAGATATTTATGATGCAGGAACCAATAACTGGACCACTTCAACACTAAGCGAAGCCAGGACTAACATAAGCGCTTTTTCAATTGATAACAAAGCCTTTTTTGTAGGAGGAAGAACAGGATTTAACACACCGCAATCCAAGAAAATAGACATCTACGATCATAATACAAATAGCTGGTCGGTAAAAGAAATTGATTTTTTTATTAATGATGCACCGGCTGTTGTTTTAGGTAACAGGGCATTTTTATTTTCAGGAAGTACTGTTTATATCTATAATCCTTCTTCAGATTCGTGGACAAATACAGTTATTGATAAAGATTTAGGATTCTTTCCGGCTATCATCGCAGTTGGTAATAGTATCTATATTGCCAGTGGTCATCCCTATCCTTATGGGGGAAATCAGGTATATAAACTAGAGTTTTAAAATAAATAGTAAATAAGGAATTGGATTAATTATCATAAATAATTTCCTTTCACCTCTCAATTCTCAATCTCCGTTAGTATTATTTTTCACGCCTAAGCAAGATTTTTTCCTGCTTCAGTAAAAAAGTTTAGCTCCCATTTCTGCTGCTTCAGTATTCAAAATTCATGTTTGAAGAATTAACAGCTTTGCAAAAGAAACATTCACAGTGAATTTGTTGCCTGTTAAGAATATCATTCAAAACTAAAACATGGCTTATGAAAAAATTACCACTGCTGGGGATATTTCTATTGTCTTTATCGTCGGTTTTTGCCCAACGGATCATTACAGGAAAGGTTATTGATAATACAGGTGCACCTTTAGCAGGTGTTTCTGTCTCCGCAAAAGGTACAAGAATTGGTACCACCACAAACTCAAGCGGAGACTTCTCTCTTAATGTAACGGATAAGGTCAAAGCATTAATTTTTACTTCGATCGGCTTTGAAGCTAATGAAGTGTCACTTTCCGAAAACAACAATACACTAAGTATTCGGATGCAGGTTGCAGTTGCCGAATCAGAAAATGTTATTGTAACCGGCTACACAAGAGAAAAAGCAAGCAAGTATTCAGGTTCTGCAGCTAAAGTATCAGCTGACAAAATTAACCAGGTACCAAATGCTTCATTGGATCAGATACTACAAGGAAGAGCTCCGGGCTTATATTCAGTTGCAGGTTCGGGGCAACCCGGTGCAGCCGCTACTGTTTTGATACGTGGGGCCGGAAGTATAAGTGGTGTGACAGCTCCTTTATATATTATGGATGGAATTCCTATTGAGCCCGGCGTGTTTCAATCACTCAATCCATCAGATATCGAATCAGTAGATGTGTTGAAAGATGCATCTTCAACTGCATTGTATGGTTCAAGAGGTGCAAATGGTGTCATTGTAATTACAACCAAACGCGGTAAAGCAGGAAAAACAGTTTATAGTGTTAAATCACAGTTTGGATTTGCTGACAGAACAACTCCAAAATTTGAAATGATGAACACACAAGAAAGACTGCAGTTTGAAAAGGAAGTGGGACAGGAATACGGTGTAACAGTTGGACCCGGCTGGTATCTTTCAAAAGACAATCCTGCGAATGCCGGCTTTTCTGCGGCACAAATAGCAGAAATGGAACGAAGACGAGATAGTCTTAATAACAATAATACAGATTGGGTAGATAACTTTTTCCGCAGGGGGAAATTCCAGGAACATGAAGTGAGTGCATCCGGCGGAAATGAAAGAGTAAAATTTTATACATCATTTAATTACTATAACCAGGAAGGTATTGCTTACCGTTCCGGCCTGGAACGTTATACATTCAGAGGCAATCTCGATTTCTCCAGTGAAAGATTCAGTGCGTCTATAAGTACAGGCATCGGTTATACAAAAAGAGATTTTATTGAATCAGAAAACACAACAGGCATTACTAATCCTTTTTCAGCTGCATATTATGCCCTCCCTTATGAGCAACCTTATGTCAACGGTGTTTTGATTTCATCTGGTTTAGCCAGTGGACCAAGACTTTCGGGAGCGACTTACAACCCGCTGTTGCCATCCAATACAAATCCTCCAACAGTACCATTAGTACCTGCAAGAGTGCTTGTGTATGATCAGCGTGAAGGCTCGGATGCGTTGGAAAGATTAGCATCTACAACAAATGCAAACAATCAATTGAAAGGAACGATCAGCGGAAATTTCAGATTGAAGATCACTGATAACTTGTCAGCACATGGAACGATCGGTTTGGATTTCAGAGAAACAGTTGGCGAACGTTTAATTAAACCCGGTACACATACAGGTACATTAGTTACGGGTCAAAGAGGAAGTTTTGGAGAAACCTTTGCACGCAATATCCAGATCATTGGCAACGGTGGTTTAACTTATGCAAGAACAATTGGCGATGATCACAATTTCGAGATCATGGGTTTGTTTGAGGCATTAAAAGATTGGGGACAGACATTTAATTATACCGGGTTTGGCATCGATCCTTTACGCCAGGGCACTCCTTCCGGTATCACTGCGGGATCAGCAACAGGATTTATTCCAACAGTTGGAGGAACAAGAGCTGTGCCTAACCGTGCTTATGCTTCCTTTGTTGGTACTGGTAGATATTCTTTCAGAGATAAATACACAGTCAATCTTAGTTATCGGTATGATGGAGCAACACAAGTACCTGAAGAAAGAAGGTGGAAAGGATTTTATGCCGCTGGTGCTACATGGAATGTGATGAAAGAAAAATTCATGACCAATTCTAACTTCCTTAATTCATTGCTGCTTCGTGCAAGCTATGGACAAACAGCTGCACAGTTTGCTAATGATTTTGCTTATCTCGCCAATTATGCTGGTGCCGCTGGTGCAAGATATGATGGCGTGCAAGGTTTGAGTCCAACTTTTGGAAATGAGGATCTTGATTGGGAATATACAACAACTGCCAACATTGGAGCTGATCTTTCATTCTGGAAAAGAAAAATAAAAATGAAAGTGGATGTATATCATCGGAAAACAACCAATCTTGTGATCAATCAGAATCTTTCTTATACTTCTGGTTTTGCTGCGGGGCAGATCAATGCAGGCACAATGGTGAACAAAGGAATTGAATCTGAATTTTCGGTTGATGTTATGCGTAATAAAGATTGGTTAATTGTTCTTGGAGGAAATTTTGGTTATAATAAAAATGAGATCACAAGTCTTGGATCAGTGAATGAGTTTATACAAGGAACTTCTATTGTTCGGGTTGGAATTCCATTAAATTCACATTACATTGTAAAATGGGCTGGTGTTGATCCTGCTACAGGAAATCCGCAATACTATAACCGTGATGGATCAATCACTACTATTTACGACAGAGCCAATCAAAGTGTTGCAGAATTTGGCACATCAATTCCTCCTTTTACCGGTGGCTTCAATGGTTCTGTTAAATTCAAAGGATTTTATGTTGATGCATTCTTCAGTTTTGCAAGCGGCTTCAAACGTTTCAATAATGAAGATTTCTTTAATGAGAATATAACTTTCGCTACCAGCAATCAATCAAGAAGAGTATTTACTGACAGGTGGAAAAAGCCCGGAGATATCACCGATATACAACGTTATAATTCCACAAGACAGTTCTCATCCAAAGACGTACAGGATGCTTCATTCATCAGGTTCAGAAATTTAAATGTTGGTTATGTATTCCCTGCTTCATTTATTTCCAAAACCAAAGTATTAACAGGAGCTACTATATATGCGCAAGGACAGAATCTTGCAACGTTTACTAAATGGAAACAATTTGATCCTGAAGATGGAAATAATATTGCTTCATTTGAATATCCGGCTAACCGTATGTTCACAATTGGTGTTAAACTGGATTTTTAATTATAAAACCTTAATGAACATGAATAATAATAAAATAATTAAAAAAATACTTTTCGTTTTTGTATCGGTTGTTGTCTTATCATCTTGCGAAAAATACCTGGATGAAAAACCGATTGATACGGTACCGGAAGTAAATGTTTTTGAAAGCATGGTTGGTCTTCAGAATGCAATTATTGGTGCATACGCAGGTGTAAGCCCCGCGGTAGAAGAAGAAATATATCAAACAGCGTTGGTAACTGATGAAGCAATGATGCCTACAGAAAATAATACTGGCCGCGGAGTAATTGTATATAGATGGCAATATGATGCCGGTACCGGTGCTGAAGCATCAGTAAGTTTCCGTGATTTTTATTTTGCACTTAACAGGGTAAATAAAATACTTGATAACATAGACGGTGTTCCTGTTACTGATGCCGCAGAAGAAATAACAAAAAAACAAATACAAGGAGAGGCGCTTGCATTGAGAGCTTATTGTCATTTTGAATTGCTGAAAAGCTTTAGCATTGGTTTTAATTCTTCGGATATTGGTGTTACCTACATGAGCACTTCGGCAGTTGGAACTCCATCACGCAATACTGTTGGTGAAGTGTTTACAAAAGCTAAAGCCGACCTTGCTGCTGCTCTTCCTTTATTGCCTGCCAGTTTTACTCAGAACACAAGGTTTACAAGAAATGCAGTGATAGCATTGCAGACAAATATTGCACTATATGAAAAGGATTGGGATGCTGCAATAAATTTTTCCTCTCAGATTATTTCTGCTGTGCCGTTAGCTACGCAAGCACAATTTCAATCTATCTGGAAAGATCAAAGCAATGCCGAAGTAATTTGGAAATTCAAAAGGAATGTAGGTGAAGCAAGAATAGGAGATACTTATTTTGACAGAACTCAGAATAAAATAATTTATGCTCCGTCAAAAGAATTGAGAGATAGTTATGACCCTATAGCTGATGTTCGCTTTGGCGCTTATGTACTTGACCTTGGTGGTGGAAGGTTTACATTAAATAAATACAGGGGCGGTGATCCTGCTAATCTTAATCTTGCAGATATCAAAGTATTCAGAACGGGAGAAATATATTTGATCAGGGCTGAAGCTTATGCAGAAAAAAATAATCTTACGGCTGGTTCCGCAGATCTGAATACTTTACGTCGTGCAAGAATTACTGGTTATGTTGACGAAGTGTTCGCAACAAAAGATGCTTTAATAAATGCGATCATGCTTGAAAGATTCAAAGAACTTGCATTTGAGAAATCAAGATATTTTGATCTTAAAAGAAAGTCGCAGAACGTTACTCGCATACCAGAAGATGCAATTAATGCATTGGGCGCTGTAACTCTTGATCCTTCAAAAAGAGAATACCTGATGCCGATACCGCTTGCAGAAATAAACGCCAATAATAATATGCAACAAAATACAGGCTACTGATCCTCCTTTTCCTATAAAGTAAAAAGGCAACAAAAATTTGTTGCCTTTTTACTTTATTTATTTTCTTGCTCTTAAGGAATACACCATTGGAATCTTTCCTTCCATTCCCTTTATATGCCATTTGCCTGTTTCTGTCTCCGCCATATTTCTAAAACAAGGATATGGGGAATACATGTGTTCATTAAAAAATTCAATTTTTAATCCTGCATTTATCAGCGCATTCACTACTTCACTTATGCTGTGGTTCCAGCTATATTCCTTGCCTTTGATATCCGCATTGCGATCTGTATAAGTTCCTTCATTTTCTGTAATGATAAGTTCACGGTTATCGTAATAATATTTGACATGAGTAAAATCGTCATCAAAGATCCATACTACAGGATGAAATTCGGCTATATAAAAAAAGCCACCTGGTTTTAATCTTTCAACTATCACTTTTGCCCACGGGTCGAGGTCGGGTAGCCATCCAATTGTTCCGTAAGAAGTAAAAACAATGTCGAATTGCTCTTTTACAAATGCAGAAGTATCATAAACATTGCAACAAACAAATTTTGCATCAAGCTTCAATTCTTCATTGATCTGCTGCGCAAGCTTTATAGCATCATCGCTCAAATCGATGCCTGTGCATTTAGCACCCATCCGACTAAAGCTCAACGTATCCATTCCAAAATGGCATTGCAGATGGAGTAGTGATTTATTCTTTACATCACCAATTTCATTTGATTCAATTGGTGTAAGAATATTTGCTCCTTTTTTAAAACCTTCAAGATCATAAAATGCAGAATCTTTATGTACAGCGGTTCGCTGGTTCCAGAGAAATTTATTTGCCTCGAAGTACTGGTCGTTAGTTGCCATAATAAGCAAACTTAATACAGCCAAAGTATTTTTTAATAAAAAATATGGAGGGAGAAAAAAGATCAATACTTATAGAACTCTTTCATTTTGCCTAAGAAAAACTCCTTTTTACGACGGCTCACTTCTACTTCTTTCCCGTTTGAAAGAAGAACAGAGCCGCCTTCTCCACGGATATATTCCTTTACGTGAACAAGATTTACCAAAAAAGATTTATGTATGCGAACGAAACCTGCATCAGACAATAACTCTTCATACTCATGGATGGTTTTTGCAGAACAGATAGTATGTTTATCAGTAAAGTAAATATTTGTGTAACTGCCGGAGGCCTCA